>Ga0181612_128345_pt1 | contig 20742 bp, 9 predicted proteins | sample HoacroProtozoa21_FD_119630 | JGI IMG/M metagenome (GOLD analysis project Ga0181612, IMG submission 119630) | Hoatzin crop microbial communities from Cojedes, Venezuel. Combined Assembly of Gp0051906, Gp0051904, Gp0051908
TCCCTGTAACAATCAGTAGACATCAACACAAAAATGTAAATAATGACTTTGTTATGAAAAGTACATTTACATTTCATGTCCTGCAAAAACCTTGAGAATCTGAAGGTGAAATGGGTAGACTGACATCCAATGGGCACATGTGGACTGTAGGTCTGCTTGTCACAGAGGTGCTTAGGATAAAGCATTTAGTACATATGTATGTAAACTGAAATGTGTATATGGCATATATTCCTTTGACAACACTCAAAAAAAATTCAGGGAGAATAGATTCTGCTTACAGTTCCCAACACTTCCTGCATCGAGTGGACCAATATTGCATGTCATCAAGTAATCAGAGTGTTTTCCTGAAAAACAGTGTGTGCTTTTAGTAATTAGCCATTAGTGGGAGCTTTATATATCAATATTGAGACCTAGAACTGTAACGTACATGTAAAATGCTTTGCAAAGTGTTTGAATAAAACACAGGTTTTAAACATGTGTAGCCAGTATATCTTTTCTTTGTAGCTTAAGCACATTAGTTCATCAACTACCGTCCTGTATAAAATTCTAGGGAAAAATTTTCATTTTGTGAGGAAGAAGGGAAGAATGCGTCCAAATTTTTCTGAACTCAGCTTTTGGACTGGAAACATAATAGAGTACTTGCAATAGTTTACATAGTCAGCATGGCATCAAAGTGGTAAATGTATATTTTGTTCCAAATCTAGCTGCACCAGTAGATCAGGAGTCATCTTTGTTTAATTTATGCTAATTTAGCTTCCCCTTTTTTTTTTTAATGAAAGAAGGAAGGGAGCACTCAAATTATCAGTCTCAGTGGGATAGCGAAAGGAGGGGTGCTGCCTTGTAAGCAGGCCTTGAAGAGCTGGCAATAACCTCTATAGTGGTGCAACTGCTTGCAGAGTGAAGGTCTGCCCTCACCTCAGGTATCCAAGCGGACTAATTTGCTGCTGCATCGTTCATAGGAGTGCGTAAAGAGAGCTGTGGGTACAGTTGTTCTGCCCCAAAGAAAATCCTCTTTTAAAGGATGAGGTTTACTCCCCGTCTTCAAGGGCACTACCAACCAATCAGCTCCTTTTCTGTTCCTTTCACAGTCCAGGAAACCCTGATGTGGACACTCAAGGATGACACACAAATTTTCTGCATCTCCACAGCAAAACAGGTCAACTGTGGAATCAAAAAGATAATCACCATGGAAAATTCCATGGAATATCTAATAATTTCCCAAAGCATAGTCATAATTTTAGGCACAATAACAATGCAATGCTAATCCAAAACTTCATGATCTAGGATCTTCGTTTATAAAATTTTAACAAAATTCCACCTTCCCTCAGAAAGAATATATTCTTTACTTGTGCTGCAAACCATGCTATGATTTTAGAGATTTTTTTTTAGATAAAGAATTAAAACTGATTCCCCTCTCCACAGACTAAAAGAACCCTGCAAATATATGCATATACAGCTTTGACATATAAATACTTGAGATCATGAAGACCAAAATTAAAAATTTGTTTATATTTTTTTCCCACAAGGCTTAAATTTCTACCTTTGGAAAGAAGCTCTGTAGTAGAGATGATGACAGTTATCTCAACTGCTATAATCATAAACCGAGCTACACATGCCAGGTGTTATTTTTAGAAGTGCGTGTAAAAATTTTATTTAAAATTGTAAGTCTGTAACTAGGGCATCTCTCAGATAATTTGCCTCTCTGAACAACCATGTTTGTTTTTTATTTTAGCAATATTTCCATGCTGGAGGAAGTGGGCTGAAAAAAAATTTCCTGGAAAAGAGCCCGGACCTACAGTCCCTGAGATATGCTCTTAGCCTTTACACACAAACTACTGATGCCTTGATAAAGAAGTTCATAGACACTCAGACATCTCAAAGTAAGTGATCTGTAAGAGATATGAGTACATCAAATTGTATTTTAGATGTTTTAAATGATTGGTTGACAATCACATGCTCCAAACACAGTGGTATTTTGGAGTTTATTGTCACAAATTTGGCCATGTGATGTTATCCCATATCAACTCTGTTGCCAATTGATGGAGCTTATCTGAGGGCAGTGCATCTATCAGCTTGTTACTTTACATGAAGAATGGTCCCATAGTTCTAAATAAACACTGAATACCAGGATTATTTATAAGAGCACTCCACATACAAACATGGTTGTAGAGGCCATGCCAGAACGCATATTATAGTTGCAGAAACAGAGTAATTTGTAGAGTGCATTGGCAACATACTTTCGGAGATGGAGGATATTAACTACTAATCACAAATAATTGCAGAAAGCATGACATATCCCTTAAGGTTCCCTTTTAGGATAAAGAACAATAAATTGTAAGCAACATGTCCTTAACGTAGCACACAGATTCCACATTACAGAACCCACAGCTGTCCTTCTAGCAGGTCATCTGCGGATTCAAAAGGAATAGAAGGTTTCTGTAGACTAAAATACATTATTTTCCCTGTCTAGATCTTTTTGCTTTGTGCAGTTCAGAATTCAGGTTCAAAACCATCCTGCTGAAAATGTCACATCATTTTTTATGCCCATTTATCAAAATTTTGATACTTTCCCAAAAGCAAATGGAGGCAGAGAACATGCAAGAATATGACATTAGGTGTTCTTTGAATCTGGGTGTCAGCAACACTGAAGCCACTTTTTCCTGCTCTAGAATTTTGATGTAGTGCACCAAAACAACTGAAACACAAAGTCCTCTTCATTTAAAATACATATACCATTCATTAATAATCATTCAATAAGACAGCAAGGATTCATGGTAATACTTTTAGGCAAAGTTTCCTTCTGTTTTCAAAAAGAAGCTATTTCTTACCATTTTTCTTATTGATCTAGGACAGTGTTTTCATATTTCTACAGTACATACAGGAACTGCTTTTATATAGATAACGTGCATTATACTCCAAAATGAACAGTTTCTTCATTATAGAAACTGCAGATTTTTCCAGAACAGTAATCTTTACTAGATTTCTTTTGAATGTAATGGGCATCTGTAAAAATGGCCTGTCTGCCATTTAATGTCTTTGGGAAGGAATATAATTTGCTGATCTATAAAGAATTACCCTGCTCCTACTCATAAGAATCAGAAAAGTTTTAATTGGACAGTTAAGCTGGAAATTAATTGCTTTTACCTCTGAAGTACAGTATCTTACTCACAGTATCAAAAGCACGAAACATTAGTTTTGCAGCTTGCCCCAACATTAATTCCAAGGAATTATTTGCTAGGCAGGTTCCATATTAGGCTGGGTAACTGTTAATAATTCATACAAGTGAGAAAATTGCTATAAAACTCTAATATATAAGGAAAAGATTCTTCCCCCCTCCACCCCCCCAAAAAAAAGATTAACAATATGGATTTAGGCAGAAAATTATTAATTACTGGTATATTTTGGTTTTCCTTACGCATACTTTCATTGTAACTTCAGGGGAAAAACAGCCAGGTTTTTGCTGTAAGCAGAGATCTTTTACAAACCTTGAACCACAAACTTGACTTTTCTGATTTTCATCATGATATGGGCCTGAGGTCTGTGTTCATTTCAGTGCACACTTTTGCACACCAGTATTATCGGAAGTGTAGCCACTGGGAATCAAAGTTAAGGAAAAGTGACTCATAGCTTTTCATCATCCTTTAATGTCTCATTTAAAAGAACTAAAAAACTCATCTGTTATGACTTCCAGCCTCACAACTGTAGCTGTATCATTAGAGTTTAGTTAAAATGACCCTATTTGCAAATCAGAAACTTTCTCTGAAGTGTAATTAGATTTATATCTGCCCTCATGTTTGTGCAGGTAACCAATCCGTAATCAATAGGCAGTTGGATGTAGTTAAACTCAAACCAATAAAAAAAGAATACTTTAAATCTAAAGAAAATAGCATATTGAATAATAACTGTGACTGTAGATAAAAGTTTCATTCCTCTGAAAAACACTAATCTTCCCTTTTTAGTCATTACCCATTTTTAGCTTATGAATCTTCTTTTTACCTTATTTTAACTTAATAAATTAGTATTACCATGATGTAATTTTGATCTCAACCCTTTAAAGGCTCTAAGAATTCAAAAAAATAATAAAATTTTTAAAATGCAAATTATTCAGCAAATAACTGGTGTCTGCCTTCTGAACAGTTATTTCTAACAGAAATAACCCATACTCAACAGTAAGAAATGCAGAACAGTTTTCTAGTCTTGTCTTGAAGGACTTTTGCCAACAGAAGAAACTGTGTCCACACAGATGACAAGTTATTTTGGTCTGAATCAACTATCTGACTTTCACTTGTTAATCACCTGCAAACATATTATAAAAAAATCTCATATATTCTTAATTTCTAATTATTCTTATGTTTCTTCATAAGATGTTACATTTTAAAGAAATAGGTTCAGCAGCAGTTTCTAAACCAATTTACATATCCCTTGCAAATCCAGAACTTCAGCTAGATGAGCTACATCCATATCAGTCGGCCTTTTGAACAAACTTTCCTGCTCTATGGTATATTTGACTTGCTGTTACTCAAAGCTCAGACCGGTCCTGGCGATGCTTCTCAAAATTCTTTCCTAAAAAAAGAGATTTTTCAGCCTGGCAATCACCTTTTTACTGAATTATGCTATATCTTCACCTTTTAGACTACTTAATTTAAAGGATATTAAAATTGAAAGGAGATTTATGGCTTTGGTTTAGTTTGGCAACTGTCTTCAACCTTCAGTAAGTTCATAAATTATAGCCTGGATTGTGAATGTGTACATTTGCTTAGAATCGGACTCATACGATTTTAGTCTTGGCAAACTACATAGAAAGACAGCACCTCAAACACAGTGGTGTGAATTTACTGTCATGTATTTCCACTAATTTCTCCAAAGTAAATCCCACTGTAGCATCTAAAATAGTTGCTTATTGGAAATAGAGAAATATTTTTCTTATAAATTTACAGCAGCTTATTTTTATAAACCTCATTATAGAATACTACTGTTGTTGTAAGGTATAAGACACAGCAATCTATAGTGCCAGGACTGCAATATATTTTTTAGTTTGACTTTAAAGAGCTTGTATTACTAAAGCAGAACAATCAGTACTCATCTAGCAACATGGAGCTCATACTACAATCGCCACTTGGGCATTTAAATGGCTGCAGAAAGGGCTGTTCTGTCACGTCAGCTGATTTGTATTGGATTTGTTCTTGTGCTGGACAACCGAGAGCTGAAAGGGGAAGAAGCATCTGAAAACAAGAAAAGACAATAAGCAGAATTAAAAATATTTACCTAATGAGAACGAGTAACTATAACAGTAACTCCATCCTCATTTTGTGAAGCCACCAACATAAAGAAGGAAATTACATGACTGAAAATGAAGAGAAATTCTTTTCAACTGCCACATCAAAATTCAGTCCTGTGGCTTTTTGCCACCTGTAATGGTACAAGGCAAAGCAGATCCTCACTCTTCTATCTGCTTAAATACATTGAATCAGATTCAAATAATAAACTGACAGTTAACTTAGCAAACAGTAAACATACTGTAGTTTAGGCAAGCAGATCAGTGACATCAGACTATAGAAAATAAAAGCCATTTAGCAGCTCTTACAAGTGAAAAAGGAAATTTTTTCTGCCTTTTTGTGTGTCAAAACTGTTGTATTATTAACTGTCATATTTTGAAAGCTATACCTGTATTCTATTATGAACTCTAAGTCCTACAGAGCATTTTCAGTTCTCTCATAACATATACTTCTGACAGAATTTAACTCAAGAAATAATCCCTGCTTCATCCACTGTAGTTTCAAATTGAGGTCACAATCATGTGTTACACAACCTTCTTTCATGAAAGAAAAAAACAGACCTGCATTATAAGCTGCAGAAATCAGCTGCAGAATGAGCAACAGAAAACATAAGAACAGTGAAGAAACTTGCAGATTTACAACTAACAGCAGTATTCTAGGATATGCTAATATCAAAATAAATGCACTGAGTAGTGGCAGAAAATAAATATTGTAAAAGTTCACATATTAAAAACCAGACTGCAAGTGAAGCATGAGGTTTTTACAGAACGTTCACTTCAGAGGCTGTCACAATAGAAAATGTATTTGGTTACTCCTTAAATCAAATAGTAAAGTACCAAAATTAGAAATAAATTGTGTATTACAGTTTGTGTTAAGTCTTCAAGAAAATGAACACAATGTACTGGCATGCATCAGTTATATGACATCAGTTTAAAAAAATAACTTCTTGATGGTATCAGTGAGGCATTTGCTACATATATTTATAAACCTCAACTTGAGAGGCTGTACAGTCTATATGCTGCCTGGTTAGAACGCTGGACAGTATTTATATATATATATAAATAGACACACACATATGGATGGATGAGTGATGCTACTTGAATACTTGCCTCCCAGATCAAAGCTGGCTCATCCCTGGTTTCTTAACCATACAGGCATACATGTGGCTACAGATCACAAAGGGTTGCAAGGGGCTGTGCAAGTTGCCATCCTTCATCATCTGAAGCATGGCTTGCATTCAGCAGGGACGAAGGGGAAGGCCTGAACTAGGGATTCCACCCTGACACTCAAACCAGTACTGTCTACTCACACCATAATATTCTACTTTTATATTATGCTACTGAATTCCTCATATGACTCTGTCTGACACTACAAAAATTCAAATAGGAACAAATGTATTTTAATAGTACAGCTTTGTACAATTGAGGGGCTTAGAGGTGCTGCAGAATCTACCTTCACACCAAGTGATCCTTACCATAAATGGTTTATGTTTTCTAATCAAATACAAACCTTCTGAATCTTTTCATGACAGCCTGGTGAAAGAATGGTTGCTGAAAGTCAGCTATCATGTTGCTGAACTTGGTTCTCAGAATCTCCCAAAACAAACAATCATCAACAGTTTATATAGCAACTTCTTAAAGCAAAGCATGTGTTGCTGTTAGCATGGTTATCAGCACTAAAAGCAGGTTTCCCTGCTTGCCTTCCTTTTCTCTAACACACGTACAGAAGAGATCATTTAGCTTTCTACGTCCAGCAATTAACAACTCAGCTTTAACTTACTCTTCGTATTGAACAAAAATATTAAAACACATGCTCAAGATTTTCCTCTAAATTGTAGAGCCACAGAATCCTGTGAAAAACAACTTGATTAGTCACCCTGATCTTTTGTCTTCTAATAAATTAGCAGATGAGCCCCAGACAAACATATGCATTTTATTGGTATTGTTAATCAGAAGATGACAAATGTTTGTGTGAATTAAAATGTTGATTTCATAGCTTGTGCAGTTCCTGGAGCATTGGGCACTGTGAAAGCTTGAATATTTGTTCAACTTTTTTCATTCTTATGTCCCGTATAGATAATAAGGTCAAAGCATAGGTCTGATATTTACATAGATGGTCAGCTTTCTGGTGAAGAAGCTAGCTAGCAAATGGGATAGGGTCGGATTACCGCAGGGTAACCTTGCGGGTTCAGCTGGTTTTATTGCCTGGCTCACAGTGCTTAGTGAGCTTTTCTAAGTCTCAAGTACAAATCATGTCATGCATGACAATTAGTTTACAGGTAGTTGTTTTTCTTTTAAACTAGATTTCTAATCCTCAGAGAAGTAAAGAAGGTCTTGAAATCCTGAATCCTAAAAATCAGGGTAAAGAAAAAGAAAAAAAAGTTAAACCTCCATAGATTTAGGAGCTTTTCATATAGCTATGAAGATTGGTTCAGTGCCTAGCTTATTACCTTTGACTACTTTGGGGCACACGTACTGCAAAAGTCACCACTTGCAAGAATGTTATGAGTGGATGAGAGGAAGAGAAAGTCAAGAAGCTACAAAAGTCCAGGAAGACGACACTCTTTAAAAGAGCTTTTAGCCCCAGAACTATAAAAATATAAGAACCCCTATAGACATTAGAAAGAGGCAGTGTAGACATACAGAGAGAGACTTGATCAAATAACTATAAAGGGAAAGGTTGGAAAAACTCAGTAAGAAAGAATAATTTCCACTTGTGATGGAAGTTGGGGAAATCAGAGAGGTCAAGTAGGGCAGAAAGGGATCAGTTCAAAGAAGCACTCTCTTTGTATAAGGTAAAATATTTAATTCATGTTTACCTGCTCAATCTAGGGGTCTTTTCATCCCTTCAATAAATGTAAGGAGCCATGAATGTATGTAAAACTGGAATATAATTGTGTGAAGAGAAAGAAATATGTAATAAATTCAAGTAAATGACTTCTGAGAACATATTTTTATATATTCAATAAATTCTAACATTCAGACCTCTCCTTTCAAAGCAAATAATAGAAGATTACATGTATTAACTGCAGATAGTAGAAAAGCCTTTCAAATACAAATAGGAGCTCTGTTTTCAAACAGCTGAGCATAAACACTGAACTCTTTTGGACACTGTGTAGACTGCTTGATAGATTCCAGCTTCCAGAAATCGAACCAATTATCTCCTCAGAGATACACAACTTCTCTCATTAGGAGCGGAGTATCGTACATTTCTGAGTTCTCTGGAACGTGTGCTGAAAAAGACTGTGAATCTAGATCCACATCAGGTTTCGGACAGCCAGCTGCTGGTTTGGGTGACAAAGTCCAACCCTTATTTTGCTACTGAATTTTGCCTGATTTTCCAAAAAGCTCCTGTTTTGACTATGCCTTCTTGTCTTGTATCTCTAATCTCTCTCTTATGCCTACACTCTGACAGCTTAACCACATACTTAAGGTTCAACAGATCCTTAAACTGGACAGCAGGTAGAGGAAAAAAATCCACCGTGTTAACTGCTGAGATTTTTTTTTTAATAAAACATGGGGGTTTTTTATACATTTTAATAAAACACGATTTTCCAAATAAGTCCTATGAACTTGGTGAATGCAGCGCAAGTTTGGGGAAATGCTCATAGAGACAATGGAAGGCATAAGAACATCTGCATATTGTCCTCAAATATTCTGCAAAAAATTAGTCTTACTTTTACAATATCACTGTATAGTTAGAATTGTCCCTGCATGCAACACTAAACAAGAATGAACAATTCATGGACCACAAACATTTTATCAATCAATGATTCTGGGGTTCAACAATTAAAAAAAAAAAAAGTAAAAAGAAGATGACAAGAAAAAATAATTAAATCTGTTGTTATTGAAAGCTGTAATTGTTACTGGATAAAACAAGAAGAACAGTCCCTAGCTGAAGAACAATAAAAATGTTCCATTATTTTTCTCTTTTGCTGCTGGATGACTTAGCAGCATATAAAGAATCCTTGTTTTGCAAGCATACCCTTAATGTTTCTCTCTGACACACAGTTTGCTACAGTCTTTTATTCTTTATGTTGTGAGAATCAGACCCTCAGATAAAGCCTCCTCCAGATTTAAGGATTTTACATGAAACTACCAGCAGTAAGATACGATGAATACCATCTTACAGCAGTTTCAAAAGAAAGAATGGCTATCAGAAGACAGAACATAAGACAGTCAATGTTCCATGTCAGAAGACATGTTAACCTAGGATTATACCACTGTTTTCAAACTGTGTACTACAGGCACAGAGCTGATGAGAGAGAAGGTTTGCACGGCTGAGTGCAGGGACAGATTTTTCTCTTAGGATTCAGCACTACGTATTTCTGTCTTTTTTACGCCATCAAGTTATTGGTTTTTCACTGCACAGTTTTCAAGGCTGCTGTGTTTCACTTTCTTATAGCTACCAAATTTTGCCACACTGAACTGTAAATAGAAGAGATTGCAAGACTGATGGTAATACTTGTAAAAATACAATACAAGATAAAAATTAACTTTGTCAACAAATAGCCCAGGCAATACCTTTTCAGACACACCAATTTTATCTCCTGCAAATACTTCTGTACGAGAATTTGCATCACTATGTAAACTGTCCTATATTAGATTATGAAAATAGTGCAGACTTTGGGCATAGCCACAGTGCTGGGTTTAGTACACAAACTCTTAAATACTGATAGCAGCATAACTCTGATAGTTGGAGAGTCAGAGCTGAGACCTATGAACAGTCAAATGATTAGCTAAGCTTTTCAGATGTGTTTTGCCACTCTTCTTGAGGCCCACGCTGCATACCAGTGCTCCTAGTAGCCGTCAAAACATACTACTTGTAATACTTTACCTTTTTTTTCCCCGAGAAATTATGAAAGCATCCCAGTTTCCATGCCCCATATTCCAGAGCAGCTGGAAAGCACACTCCATCAGAAGTACTGCTCCTGCTAGTTCAAGTCTTAAATTCTATCCTGAAATTTTATGCTAGCTCATTTTCTGTGAATTCCATTTATTTCTGCTGGGCTCTTTTTTCATGCAAACCTAGAAGTTAGTCTCCAAAGTTCTGCTGATAGGAAAACAACTTTAAAACTTTTTGCTGCTAAAGGATTCAAGCAGGACAAATGACCCCTGTCACAGAAATGTACTTTTGTGCATATTCACAGACTGATTCAGTAGGAATCTTTTGCATGTAGCAGGAATATTATTCTAGAGAATATAGGGAGTTTCTGTTTTATTTTTACAAAACATACATGGCTCATTTTTTCACTTGTGTTTTCTGTTGTTTTCTCTGCCAGAGTCCACAAGTTCACACATCTCCAAAGGCACCTACTAAGGAATAGAAGACAGAAGAATTGGTTTCTGTGTGCATATATAGCCAATATGACTATCATGACTAAGAAACATTTGACTAGGTCTTTGATCCAAAATGGCTGACTTCTGTTAAGATCATTAGGGTTATAACAACTATCAAATTGATGACATTCCAGGTGCTAAATAAGGAAGGCAGCAAAGCCTGACTATTATGGACTTTTGGTCCACGGAGGAGTAAGCACCTTTGGCCAGAGGCAATATTTTTTCTCCTTTACAGTTTGTATGCTGCAGTAGAATGACTGCAGTTTAAATGCAGGTGATGACTTTAAAACTCACCTATGAAAGGATGCTGTATTTTGATTCATATAAATAGCCTAACAAATCAAATCTAAAGCGGAGTTTAGCATGGAAGCAGCAAAAGATAAGCAACCATAAGCTTTTCTAACATAAAGCAGAATTATTTGTAAGTTTGTTAAGCTTCTAATGAGTTATGTTACAGTACTACAGGAAGAAAAGTGCAATCATCCTCTGCAGTGCAGGGCTAGATATTTGTTGTCAACAAGTTAAATTGACTTGTTAAGTGTAGTAAGATAAAAGGACCTTTCTATAGTGCAATCAGAATCCTTCTGTGACTTTACAAGGACTGGCAGCAAGAAAGAAAACAAAAAAGCAGAAATAGATCAGAGACCGTAAAATGAAGTGCCATAGTTCTTGAATGTCAACAAAAGCTGCTATAAGCAAATACTAAATGTCCTACAATTGTGTCTCTAGTTTGTTCAGCAGGTCAGAGAGAGAAAGAAAATGCAAGATGGGTGGGGTGGTCACTGAAAGGAACCAAGCTTAGACTCCACTAGAAATTGTGTCTGCTAGCTGAGACCTGCTGCTGCACAAGGTTTGCTGAGCAATAGTGAAATGTAGGGTCATTTTAATGTCAGCTGTTCTCAGCATAAAACTGAGTGACATTTTACACATATTTCTTATATCCATATCAAACAATACTATACATACAGGACTAATCTACCTATATATTTGCTGTACTGTTTAGAGCACTGGGGTGAATTATGGCCTACAAAGAAAAGGAAAGAAAAAGATCAGTTAGGAGACCGTTGCAAGGAGATACTTTGCGTAATTAATAAAAAAGTTGGAGAAACAGGACAATACTTATCTTGTAGATTCATAGATTTTGTCTGGGTAAGATCTAATGTTGCCATTGTTATAGATTGATATAGCATGGTCCATTATTACCATCACCCACAGGTTTCTGCATAAGCTGTCTAATGAAAATGCGAATTGTTTTCTTTTAAAACGTTCCTGGTTTATCCTAAAGGGGTTTTGGTTTTAATTTTTTTAAGCTAAAGGCTAAAACAATTAATTGTCACTGGCTGATATTTCCAGTGATATTCAGGATGAACCAGACTGGCCTTCCACTGCAGTCAGTGGTAGATTGTTAATAATTTTTATTGGGAGGGAATTTGAGAACTTCTCATACTCTCTCTCAGTACATTCAGTTTATCATATCCGTTCAGTGTCCCTATGATTTATATGTTGCAAATTCCTGTTGTTTTCTCCTGTCCAGCTTGGCAATGAAAGCTTTTTAGTCAGAACAAAAGATTAATGACTTGGAGTTACAATATGTTCAATTCAAACTTCATAGCCGGAGACGGCTATATATGGAATCAAAAGCATCATTCCTAAAAAGGTCCACCACCACAAAAAGAACCTGTTGAGGTTGAATTCCATGCAGTATGTAGCAATTTTTAAAAGGTGGAATTTCACAATATGAAAGAACAAGATGGATTAATGCCCTAGAAGCTCCAGTCTCTACTCTCTTTGATTTACTTTACAGCATCAGAAAGCCAATGAGAATAACCTATATATAAAAAAATATTATATATAGTATTTGAGTACTAGCCCGGATAAATTGCCTTCTGAATTTTAATTGTAAAAAAAAAAAATGTTGTCTTCATGTATTTTTAATTCAAGTTAAGCAATCCACATAAAGGGAAGGTGTTTTCAAACAAGTCATCACACTGAGTTAAATGTAACTCCATTAAAAACACCACATTTTGTATAACGAAAATGAGACCTTTTTTAAAATCTTGTTTTTCTGGACAGCATAATTTTACATAGCACTTTGCACTCCAAACAGTTATTTTTTTTAAATTCATAAATAAATCTAATTTCAAGCAGCAGAAACTCAGCGCTAATATTATGCTACTTGCTGACACATGGTCTGAAGGTACTGTGTTTGCAAGAGAAAAGGAAAACAGCTTTAAATTTGTGACCTTGACCAAATGACAATTTACTTTCTCTTCCTAAATAAAAGCTAATTTTACTCTACAGTCAGATAATCCATTGTTTTGCTCTTCTAGATAAAGCTGCTCTACTGATTTAATTTAGGTTTTCTAGTCCATTTAATTCCTATATTTTTATACATGTTCTTAAAAAAATGTGCTATTTATTGTGGACAAGATATAAAATGATTCAGCAACTTAATTAGAGATCCCATATAGTGCAGCTTTAAGTAGTTACCCAAATAGAGCAGGAAGTTTAGTAGGTGCCACTGGAACTAAACTTCTTGTCTTTAAAAATCTGATGTCTAACAAAGTGCCTATTTACATGTCAGTAGTGGTCCAAACCCTCTGGCTGATACTGAAACACATCAAACACATCAAGCAGCAGTATCTGTCCAGGTACTCTGCGATTCAGAAGTAGCAGCTATAACCAACTTAAGGTATTGAGACTGGGTATATTTGCTAAAATACTGTTGACTACGATTCAAAAGTGAATTCATGACAATTCCAAGACAAATTCACCTGAAAGTTGGAAAATGCAGAACAGGGTTCAAGGACTCTGAGCAAGTTAATTGAGCATTGAATTTCCATGTTTTGATGTGTCGGGAAAAAAAACTTGTTCTCTGAAACAGTACCACTTGGGTCAAGGCTATTTAGTTGACCTTGCAATGTTCAGCCAGGGTAGAGAATGTAATTACAGATTATGCCAACACAATGAATAAACATCACTGTAGAATACATTTCTAGGAAGCCACTGATGGTGAAATCCAGAATAAAAATATTTATTTTGTGTATAAACTAATTCAGGGGGGTGGGGTAGAATAATTTTCCCCAGTATGATTACAAAAGACACTTTTCTATACCCCTTCCTTTATCCCTGCATGAATTGCTGGAAAACTTCTAAAGGAATGTTTGTTTCGTCTCACGTATAGATGGATGGGGAACCAGCGGGTTAGGAATTTCTGTATACATAGAAAGAAGATAGAATCTTTCATCTGCCAACCCACAGAAATAGTAGCCAATTAGGGGTAGTAATTTGCTCTAATATGTGGGTCATAGAGATTAAGGAGCAAGTGCACAGTTCAGAGAGGTCAGCATTCACAGACATCCAATTAAACAACAAGTAAACATATCCAATTGTAGTTATATTCTACTGGTTTAATCTGATATATTAGAGGACCTTTCAATACATACTGAGAGTCATTTCAAGGAATCATTATGTGCAAATTGACTTAGAACCTGCACTGCTGCTCAAAAGTAGACACTTTCAAAATTAAGTTACTGGCTCCTCTGCTACCCCAAAACCTTCTCTTTTCTTTAAGCACCTGTGTCTGTGCTAGTGCAGAACTTTGGTAGTTTGCTTAGATTTAACCCCAGCAAAGGATTCATCAATAACAATACAGAAATAGCTTTCCAAATATGTACTCGCAATAAGATTTTTGTGGTACACATGCAAACAAGTTTGACAAAACCACCAACTTTTGCATTTCAGGATGCAAACACACCTAATGACAACCAGAATGGAAGGCGGTTTTCTATTTTACTGAGGCATTTCACATAGACATTTTGCAATTGCTAAGTACTTTCGTGGCAAAATCAATTATGCATCTGTAACTGATTCCTACTTAAACGTGAAATATATGTCAGAAGTTTCTGTTTCTGACAGAAAATACCACTCACCCACTTTCACTGCCTGTTTCTCTCAATGTATTGAGAAGCCAAGTTTGCCAACCTACTAATTATAATTTCAGGTCAAACCACTAATAATTCAGTGGGTGAGATATCTGTACATGTGGACTTCTCTACACATCCTGGAACTGGTGAGCATAAAGTCACTGTAAAAGGTAAGTTTCAAGTAGCTAATTTTAAAAAGAAAGCAACAACAAAGTCCAAAAGTCCAAACACTACATCCTAAGTAAAACATACCAATAATAAAATAACAAATGTTAAATATTAAAGTAAAGCTATCGGTATGCTTCAGGCGATTCAGATCGTACTTTTTCCTTTCTCAACATCAGCACAAGTTAAGCTTATGCAAGTAAGTACTGTCTATGGAGTTATAAATTCAGATGTGTCAAATTACACTTCTGAATTGCTTGCATATAATTTAATTTTCCAAAAGCTGTAGCAAAGCTGGGTGGTGAATGACTGCATCAAGACTTAAAAAGTTCAATTTTTAACAAAATGCCTTTGTTCTGCACAACCTGAATTCCAGAGGAAACCCAGTATCATTTACATTAGTATAAGCTATTTTTTTAATTACAGTGAAGGCAGCAGAAGAAAAAGTTGTTAATGTAAAGCATTTGTAAAATATATGTTTATATTTGCTACTATTGTAGGTGAAAGTAGTTAGACATCTTACTGAGAATAGGCAAAGCTCCTCCTAGGCTGCCAGGTGTCAGTATCCTATAGGAAAGCTCTCAGGTCACCTTTCATTGGCTACACAAAGTCATACTGGGTAATTAATGGGAGCTCTTCCAACAGAACTTTATTTGACTTCATTGCTTTTATTTCTTTATAGTTGTAGCAATTAATAATCTAAACTGGCAAACAACAGCTATGTTCCGGCCATTTGTGGAAGTTTGCATATTAGGTCCTAATCTAAGTGACAAGAAAAGAAAACATGGAACTAAGACAAAGAGCAACACCTGGTCACCAAAATACAATGAAACTTTCCAATTGTAAGTCTTTTTGTCCATTAATTGCATATTTTATGCAAATTTTGTTGCAATTTCTTGCAGTTAAACCACCAAGAACGTAAGAAACCATCCTAAGTCCTCTATATGCATCAGAGTCCACAGATATGGACACCACATCAAAATTACTTAGTAATTTGTATCTGTTTTATATGAAGATGAATGACAACCACAAAGGTTTCAGTCTTACAAAAGCTGGTTAGAATGTACGATTCATTTCCCTGCACAGGGATAACTATTTATATACCTAGGAATCTATTTGCCTAAGTAGTTATCTGGACTGAAACATTAATTATTACTGCTAGATATCTGGGCCTTTATGACTGTGGAGATATCTAAATATGTAAAGGGCTGTGCATGTGTTAAAGGTATTATTTATCTCTACTACTCAATGCTTAAAGCAGTAAGAAGCTTTCCCCGAACTTGGAGTTTTCAATTTAGCACTTCTCACGGCACCTGTCACCTGTTTACTGCTCCTCTTTCATAACTGCGATCAATTCAATTTTCCGTCCTTCACCCCCGGCACCAACTAGGACAGATTTCACTTTCTCAGTGTCTGACCACAAAGCTGCTGTTGAGGCTTGCTGCCAGTGATTTTCTCTGTTTTTTGCAGTTGAGTTAAAGATGTGGTTATGACAGCTGTGGAACTAGTTGAACAGTTTAGGTACTTTCTAGGCAAAGGTAGCAGTGTTTATTTCAGATATTGAGGGAATGACAAATTCTCTGTTTCTGTTCACATCACTGGGAACAGAGCCTACATCAACAGTAGCATCTGAAAGGTTCACTGTGTATAAGATTTAAAACTAAATGATATTCTGTTGCAACAAAATGGAACTTCAAAGATTAAGCTACCACTATCACTTTAATTTTTACAAGATTTTGAAAGTACATTTATTCCTTAGGGGAATTAAACTGAACTCCTTGTTCTAAATTCATATTTTTAATCCATGCAGCATTTTGAGTAACGAAGATAAGCCTGGAGCCTACGAACTTCACCTTTCAGTGAAAGATTACTGCTTTGCTAGGGAAGATCGCATTATAGGAATGACAGTTATTCCGCTGCAAAACATAGCAGAGAAAGGTAGCTGTGCATCTTGGTACCCCTTGCTGAGAAACATCTCTGTAGATGAAACAGGGTTAACAATTCTTAGAATACTTTCTCAGCGGACCAACGATGAAGTTGCTAAAGAGTTTGTAAGGCTTAAATCAGAGACAAGATCTGCTGAAGAAATGGCCTAAAATACCCAAGTAATGCAAGATTGTCACCGCCGAGAACATAGCTACAGTGCTGTTGTCTGACTAGTGCATGCATGTGCAAATCTGTGGGAATGTTTAACTAACTATGTTGTCAGTGTTTGTCAGTACTTATGTACTATATTTGCAAGGTATGTCAAGGAGCTCTATATCTTTTATAAATATTTTGGTCTTTGGTAAAGTAATTGTTCCAATGAAGTGCCAAAACTAAGATTTAAGACTAAATGTTTCATCATATCTTTTTAAATGTTGATTTCACCTCATCACAATTCCTTTATTTTTTAACATTTATTGATAAATAATTAGCTTTTATAATTGATTAATAGGTTGTCTCTGTTAAACTACTGTGTTGCTTATTCTAACTTAAGTTACCTCCCTTACTATTATTTTAAAAAATATGTACCTAGTTTTCTTCAAACTATCATTTTATGCAAGCCTCATTTTAGGTATCTTACTGATAACTTTTTCTATCATTACTACAGATGCAGTTACTTATAGAAAGTGTTTGTAATTTTATAATTACGATATAAAGTAATGATTTTTGCATAAAAACTGAAAAAGGATGGAAATATTTTATGCTAATCTTTTTCCAGCCTTTCATAAATATCACTGTGAAGAAATGCTCTTAAAGCAAGTTCTCAAGAAGCTGTGCTTATCAGAGTTTGTTACTGATGTTTGATATCTTGAGATAACTTTGTTCTTCAAAACTGCCAAGGTAATAGCATATTTGTATTAAAAGGGTAAGTCAGTATCTGTAGAAAAAGACTGCCATACAGTACGATATATGTGCTTTTAAAAAAATCATTTTTTAAATGATATGGTACTGTACAAGGTTTAGTAGTTTGGAATATGTAATGCCAGTTTGTGGTTTGTTTCTAGAAAATGTTTAAGAAATGAAAAGATGCTGTTAGCATTTTCACTCAGAGTTATTAACGTTGCTTTACATACTTAGCTGTAACATCAGTTAAGTGCTTTACTTCTTTATTTTTTTTAGAAAAGTTCAAGTTTGTACTTACGCAACATTACTATGTATTGCACTAAAGCAAACTCCGTGTCCTGTAAATATATTTAGTGAGAAATTGTAAAATAAAGGATGAAGAAACTGCTTTCTAGTTTTGTCATTTGCTATTATTTATGTACCTGTAGGTTTTATGTGTATGTGAAGCCCATGCAGTGGGCTTGCAATATAGCTCTATAATATGTGAAAGCATGATTTCCAGTGTCCAGCATCTGGTTTTTTTATAAGTGTAAGATCTGCTATGTCAGTATCCTAAAAAACTATAATAAATGAGGTAGGCCTAATACATACAAAGTATAATGTTCTGTAATAATACACATAGTGTTCTGTAATAATACACATATTTGTCAATGGTTTCGGTTAGAAGTGTTTCTCATAACACAGGTTGGAGTTTTCAGTTTTGAAAATAAACAAGGGGAAGGGAAGACGTATAGCTAGTATGCTGATGCCAGTACAGGACTCCACATAGGTAAACCAGATTCTTTCCAGGATATCCTTTTGTGAGATACATGGATGAAATTCTAAGGATGTCTTTCAACACCCTCAATCCTCCTGCTTGAATACTGAAAAGCAGATTTGCCAGAAGTATATTTAGACATTTAGAGAAGATCTGCACAGCCTTTACAGAGTTAACAATACTTCACTAAGATCATAGCAGGGAGATATGGGATCCAGATGATTTTATTAGTGTATATCCAGCTGATAGTTATGCATTGCAGAAAACATTATGGCAGCGGAAAATCTTGATGGGTACATTTTTTAACTCATCACTTCAGAAAGCCATTTCTCCATGTGAAAAGTTAGGGTGATAATTTCATATTTCATAAAGTTGTTCATTAATTTAGATATTAAGTGACTCCTTAAACAATTCTGAGAACGTAGCTTAATAATACCTAATAAATATAGGTTGCATGTAATTTCAAATACTTGCAAAACTCTCCCAAGGATTTAGAGACCCAAAATCAATCTTGAAACTAATCCAAGCCTGTAATGTTTCAGATGTATTGTGTTTGTTGTGGTGTACTTACAAGTAAAATTCAGGTGTAGCTCCAGTAAATTCAACAAAATTAAAGAGGATTTTGTCTGAGCCTGTATGATACTGCCTCCTGAGAAATTTCCATTTGTAGGTGCAAGTCATACCTCTTCCTAACTGTATTTCTGCAAGGTATAGCCCACAGTGTCTACAGCAGATGACAATAAAACACAGAATCTATTAACAGTTAACAAGACTTAATGTAAGGAAACATCAGCAGACTCAGTCTCAAATAAGGAAAAGGGGAATAATCAAGAGACGAAGTGGTTCTTGCAATATATCACGGATATAATGCAATGAGAATTCCACAATAAATCATTTGTGTGTCTGTGAATTAATACAGAAATGGTGGGGTAGACAGCTTCTGTTTTTTTACCTGGAACTCTTAACATGTTATTCTGTAGCTGTTTATTGTACTGTAAAACGACTCGCATTTTGGTGCATAATGTATTCACCACCCGCTTAACTATTTATCCCGGAGATTCGCCTATGAAGGAATAATAACTGAACTTGTCATGGAAGTTGATTACTGCTCTTAGTGGTCTCCCTCGGTTGCACACACTAGAAGTAATCAGGCAATCTGGTAAAACAAAGCCTTATATTCTACCACTTTAAACAGTACATTTTAATGTTTCATTGTTTTTAACAGAGAAATATTTACTTTCTGCATGAATTTGTCATGTGGAAGATGAGAGGAAAATATGTTAACTCTACATCACAGGGCTGTTTTAAACATTGTTATGATTCAAAATGCAAGTATATGTAATGGTGTAGCACAAGCAGGTCGAACTCAAACGTTTCACAGTAAATATGATTGATACGGAAAAGGTTTCAGTGCTGTTTTAAAAGCTGTTATATTCTCTTTTAGGGAAGGAAATATTCCATTTAAAAAAAATTGAATTTCCATTGATGAGAAAAAATTTCTTAATTCAACTGAGCTAACCTTAGTGAACTGACAGCTGTTTCTGCAGCTTTACTTCTCAGTGACAACAGATGTAATCAAAAGTCTAGTTGAAATTCCATTTGCATTGGTTTGTTAAGACAGTGAATACAAATACATACACTTAGGGATATAAAAGAGAAAAAAAACAGACAGGGGAGAACCGCAAAATTAATTTGAGAATAAATTTTCCATTCCACAAGGAACAGTTACTACATGGAAACCATTTGATGTGCACCTGGAATAAACGAATACATTCAGAGAAGCTTCTGATGTGACGGCACTCCAGATTAACCAGTATACTTGGAACTGACAATTTTATGTAACTCTGTTCAAAAAGGGTTAAGAGACAGTTTTTTGTCCTTTTTAATTTGTTTTCTAAGATGGAAATGTAATAGCCAAATATAGGGAATTGGATTAAGTTTTCCTCAATGTGCTTTATACCTAATATGTTACAAAAAAAGGAATTAGTAATGTGAGAATTAAATACATAAACATAAGATGAAGCTAATACTAGAAGACATTCTGAAATCTATAACAACTTATGTAAGATAATTTTATTTTGTCTAACGCCGTATTTAAATGACACATGCATTAAGAACACAGCACTTGAACTGGCCTTTAGCCTTTTCATGTGGGACTCTGAACACAGGAAACTGCTAAAATACTGATGGAATCATCTATCAGATGGAACTAGGTCTACATGGTTCTTCATACATTTTTTTCTTCAGGCATTTTCATTTAAAAAAAGATCATTTACACAAGCTTACTTAATACAAGTATTCCACACTTAGAAGGAGAGCTAATACCAAGAAACTTTAGAAGTTATGACATTTGTTTCCCCTATGAATTAAAGTGATTTACACAACTCCTTCACAGTAATTGTTAATAGGAATTGTTAGCCATGATAAATCTCATGTTTAAAGGAGATTAA
>Ga0181612_135833_pt1 | contig 20741 bp, 12 predicted proteins | sample HoacroProtozoa21_FD_119630 | JGI IMG/M metagenome (GOLD analysis project Ga0181612, IMG submission 119630) | Hoatzin crop microbial communities from Cojedes, Venezuel. Combined Assembly of Gp0051906, Gp0051904, Gp0051908
CACCTCTATCTCAGTAGTATGCTATAGCTTACATTGGCTGTTGCAAGTAGTGTTGCTCGGTGCATGAATGGTTTAATTTTTCTACATCTCTCTTACAGGATGCTGTTGTCAGTAAGTGGAGAAAAGTTGCGAGATCCTCCTGTAGCTATCTTTTTACTAAGCAGAAGCCTTTCAAGAGCTCAGGGTTTCAATTATAAGTGATGTTTGGTGGTTTTTGTCTCTTGAAAAAGTATAGTTGAAATTTGGTCAAACACCACGTGCAAAAAAACAGATACTGAGCCTGTTGGGTTTCACCAGATCCTGTCTATCAGTACACTGAAACAGTGTCTTGTAGTGATTGTGATACAGAAAACCAGCAGCATCGTAAGATGCTTGTCTAGTGCTTTGAAACTGTATTTACAGCTGTGTGCCAGGAAAGATGTCTCTTTGTCATAGCATACTGAATGAACTGTACAACACCCAAGTGGACTCACAGGGAAGACTCTAGGATGTATTGTTCCCTACCAGATTATTGGCAATTTTAGATATCATTGGAGAGGCTCAAAATTCCAGTAACCTGGGCTAAATCACAAGTGGGGTGTATTAAATCTCTTCTTATTAAGAAACTTTTGAAATACTCCATCACAGCAGGTGAACATAAATGAAATCTGAAAACATACCTTTTACAGCTCTTTTACATTTAATTCCTAAATTGATTGAAAATATTTTTTTTAAACAGAATATTATTGCTGAACATGAAATCCGTAACATTTCCTGTGCTGCACAAGACCCTGAAGACCTTTCTACATTTGCGTACATCACTAAAGACTTGAAGACTAATCACCACTACTGCCATGTATTCACTGCGTTTGATGTGGTCAGTTTATAGAACATACTTCATTTAATAGTTCTTTGTAATAGTTCTTTAATTCTATTAAAACATTTTCAGGGTACATGGTGGTTAATGGAAGTTATAATTCATTTACCACGTGAAAAGACTAATGTATTAGGGGATAGTAAAAGAACATTTCTGGAGAAGAGTGAAGATTTTCTTTGATATTATCTCATTTCCCATCTGAAATCACTCACCTCTGTAATCTCAGCTGTTGACCGTAAAGTTCGCAAGTAGCTTTTCGTACAAGTCTTGACAAGTAATTCTTCTAACCTAAGGTGTAGCCTTCCAAGAGAGTTGTAACCAGCAGGTTTGGCCACCCATTCTGAAATCTCAACGCACACTGAATAAACAAATCAGAACTGGATCAATGTGCATTATATCCAGTGCTCAATCCTGCTAAGAGGTAGGCTCAGGAATTAGCTTAAGCTGAGTTGGCAGGGCGTCCTGCATTTTTGGCTATGCTGTACTGCCGGTGTAGTCAGGAAAGGAGGGGTTTGGTGATGTCCAGCCTTTCGGCTTTTACCCCTATGGGGCAATCCCGTGCCACCCAACAAGGGGTGAGAGGGTTGGACACCTTCTTGTGGGGGCCCTTTGAGCCTGGACACATTCCACTTTCATGAAGCAGATGTGGGCTGCTTTTTGGACCAGAGGTCAGATCTCACCACTGTGAGTGATTTCTTCAGATTTCTTAGCCTGCTGTTCCGTGACTTTGAGTGTTTCAGTGTTAAGCTGGATCAGTCCCAGTAACTCAAACATCTCTCTAAATATTGTTTAGACTTTTTGACATTGTGTAGAATAAACTGGAAAACGGAAGATTCCTCTGAAAATGTGTAGAGAATGTATGAAAAGTTTTGCATTTACCTCAGCCAGAGAACTGAAACACTTCCGGATCTAACAAAGAAGAGACCACAGATAGTTAATTGTGTATCTCAAGAAGTCCTAGGAACATTTGGCTACCACACTGAATCTGAAAGACTTGAAACATCTGTGATAACAGAGATCTGTCTGTGCAGAGCATTGTCCTTTCTGTGTTCCTGTATAAGAGGTTGCCCCTATATCTGTAAACAGATTATTATTATTATTATTAGACGGCCCCTCTGTTCTGCTCTGCTGTTTGTCATGACAGTGGGAGTTTTAGCTTAACAAATAACAGAGATACAGAATTTGGGGAAGTTTTATTTTAGCAGCACCTTTACCTTTTCAAAACTATTGCCTTTATTTTGAAAATAGCAAATCAGTGTTTTCATTCTTACTTCTTTGTTCAACGTTCTTGCCTGAAAAAAATCTCAAAAATGTTATATCAACAAAAGTCCTTAGAGCTCCTGCTATTTTGGTGGAAAATGGCGAAGTTCTTCCTATATTTATGCTTCTCAGATGGTGATGCACAGACTACTAGTGTTTCAAGAAATCATGAACACATATCAATTAATCAGTCATACTGTTTTCACCTAAATTTGATGACAGAAGTAGCAGCTCTAATTTTTAGGACTAGGAGGGCTTATTGTTCAAAACTTTCAGGGCTACTTGCCCAAGAGAGGTTTAAGATGCTATTAAAACTTTTAAATCATTCAAGAAAAGATATTTTAATATATGTATGAATTATTGAAACATGCTTACATGAATATAAATAAGTTAAATCAGAAAAATAGAGATGTCTGAACTGAGGCATTATATTTGTAACTGGGGAAATGGTCAACATTGCAGAGCGATAGCATGTAGGAGAGTTTAAATAACAAGATGTACAGGAAGGTAGGTTAGAAGGAATTTTAGTGTTTTGGTTCAGTGCTTTTGTTGTTTTACTTCTCTGCTGACATTTTAGTGTTCACAGGAAGTAGAAGAAACTTCAAAATTGTGTTAAAAATAGATAGACTATGGTCAACAAGATCTTACTTTATATAGATTTTACTCATAAGTGAATCAACTGAAATTAGACTGATTGATGGAGGTGATTATTTCTCCTGATCCACTTAAATACTCCTTAGTGGTTTCAAAGTACTGCAGTTTCATTTATAGGTTTAATAATCAAGCACAAACGTAGACCCAGGTATAGCAAAAGAAATCCATTTTCTCCTGGCGTGGCAAGGAAAGAATAGTGATCCAGGAATAATTACAACATTTTGCTCACTTCCTGTGCCTTAGGAGGAGCATTTAATACCTCAAGCACTTTAAATGGCTATTTTAAGCAATACAGAAACTTTAGTGTCCAACTGTCTTAACTTGGTTTTCTCCTGCAACATAATCCTCAGTGGGGTGTTACCTACTCAAATATTCTCTCTTTGTGTTATTTTATTTCTCAGGATCTAGCATTTCTGATGCAAGTACAAGCTCCATAAAAAATAGCTAGGTATTCAGAACACAAGCACACAGTAAATTAAATTTTGTATTTAAAGTTGAACATTTCCAGTTTGCTAATAGAAACAGTCCTACCCATTTGTCAGTGGATAGAAGTCCAATCATGTTAAGATAAAATAAAGCTTAGAATTGTAGAAATCCACAATAAGGTGTAAAAAAGATACATCTTAAATAACACATATTATGGCAATACAATATATGCAATGGTGTGAAAAAAAAAATCACTCTTTTAGGTCCTTCAGTTCCTCATAAATGTGAGCAAGAACAATTTTTTTTGCAGATAGGAAACCATTTTAGTGTAGCAACATATCAACTACCAGCATTACTGCTGCTGTTTAGGAGTGACTGTACATAGAACTTCTCTACTCAGAGTTAAAATTCTGTATTCAAAACTGCAAAAACACCTGACTTGATTAAAGAATATTGAAGGGGACAAGATTTGGGGGAAGAAGAGGATTTATTACTCAATATTTTAAATACACTTCACTCTCATTCACTTCTAAAGCAGCCCTGAAACTACCAGTGAAGGATTCTGTTTGGAGAAGCAAACCATCATAACGTAACAGTTCCTATACCAAATTCTGGTTCATATATGGAAGACATCCAAAGTAATTTCCACCAGATACTCCTTCATTGCCTAATGCATCTATGAATAGAAGACAACCAGCATAAGTTGGAGGAATTTCTGCTCTTGCTTATGCCAAGGATTAGACTGGTATTTTACATAACACAAAGACTTTGCTTCTTTTCTACATTCGTTTGTCCTTCGTTTCACAGACTTAAGCTGGATAAGAATTGGAAACTGCTTGTATACATAGTTAGCAGAAAAAAAAAAGCATGCATTCAGGTCTTGAAGTTCTGTTCACTGCCGCCTTCTAGGGGACTAGGAGACTTTATAACATTTTTCTCTGCCCTTACGATCATGCAAGTACAATCAGTCTAGCATCCCCTTGTCTCCAGGTCAGAAAACTTCTTTCCTTTGCAGTACCCAGAGAGCGCATACCCAGACAGTCCTCTCTCTGGGGCATATTAGGTGGAATGTGTAGAACAGTTTCAGTTGCTCCTGGCAAACTTCTTGAGATGGAGCATGCTGAGGTACAAGGAGCTTTCAGCTCATGAGCAAACAAAGCTCTTTCATCTACATCGACAGCTTTTGCAACAGCCTGAAAGACCCACTTTGAAGGCTTGTTTCCATCCTCCCATTGCATACAAGATACAGTTCTGTGACACATTAGAAGAAAGGGATGGATTCAGAAGCATTTGCCATCCACGATTGCTTTAAACCCGGAATGAGAATGGATCACGAATTTAAGTTGCAGGAGTGCCTGATCATGAAAGCCTCCTGCAGCACCAGCACATGCCAGGCATCTTGATCTCACCATACTGTCTTTGGGGAGCTGAGCTTTCTTCCCCTTCAGTGCAGAAAGGCTGACACATTGGAGAGCACAGAATGCATGTCCTTTCCACATCCCCCCAAAAGTAAAAGTTTTGTGGTGTGGAGAGATAAAGCATGTGTACGCTTAATAGTGTAAATGTATGTATGTCAGCTCTGCATCTCTCATAACCCCTGTTACAAGTGAGTAACCTCTTCTTGTCAGGCTTTTGTAGTAGAAATCCTCAGCGTTTGGCCTTGAAGACTCCAGTATGACTAAGAAGTCGGCAACTGATTTCATCCCGGGGGTGTGCGTTTTGAACTGGGATTTTGCAGATTTTTTCAAGTAAAGATTCCGTATACTCTCTTCTGTTTGGTTGTGCCAACTGCGATTTTAAGTTCAGTAGCTTGAACAAAGGGTGTCTGAACTGACATTCCTACGCATCCGATGTGATGGGTAGCTCGCACTGATCATCTGCGAGACTCCAAAGGAAGCTTCTTCAGTAAATTCAGTCTTAAAAAAAGATGGGATTTGACAATGATCTTAAAAAAAAAGGGGGGGGGGGGGAATCATCACCTAAAAGAAAAACCCATAAAATCTTCATTATATCAAGCGCTCTCCCAAAAAGGCAAAATTCCTTTGCGTGACATTTTAAGGTTTTATAGCTCAGAAGACAGAAATCTTACTCTCATTCTTAAAATATTCCTGAAGCCTCAACATAGGTTTATAGAAGTATGAAAACACAATGAAGAAGCATTACCTGCTGCAACTTGCACAGTAATAAAAGTCAGTTAAAATATAACAGAACAATTAACCATTGTAATAAGCTGGCTGAATTAAAGTGGCTGAAGAATCCTGACTCGCACTGGGGCATTGAATTGTAACATTATGTGGTGAACAAGGCAATTCACCTCAATTTCTCATCTCCCAGAAACTGTTGCTTAGAGGTATTAGCTTACTCACTTTCCTTTTCTACTGTGCCGAGCCAGGATTGGGATTGTAGCAGCTTCAGGAGCACCGTGGTCCTACAAGTTTTGCCTCCTTTCCAAGGAGCTTGGTGCAGTGCTGTAAGGGTCAGTGCCTTCTGCAGCGACCAGGGGGTCAACAACTTCTGTGCTAAGCGTCTTTCAGGGAGGCAGACGTGTTTCCTTCCTTCTGTGTCGCATGTAAAAGAATCAAATGGTCTCCTCACTCCAACAGAACAATTTCCACGATGGATTTTGTGGTTTGGTTTTCTGTCCCCATCCCCAAGGGAACCCTGCTCTTACCTCTCTGGCATAGCCCCTGCAAGAATCCGTACCATCTCTAATCCTCTTATTCCTCTCCCAGTACTACAGGTGAGAAATTCATCAAACCAAATTTATTTACTTCTGTCTTTTTCCAAATATAATTTTGCCGATTCCTTTACAAGGTACAGTTTTAATGCCCTCCTTGCCTCCATTTGCAGACTTCTCTTTGTCCAGGCTCTACCGCAGTACACAATGTATGAAATGCATCTACAAGTTACGGTTCAGTTTGCATTTCAAGTATTGAACAGAACAGTGAATGTTCTGGTTTATTTGCTGCATTTCAAACATTTGTTAACCATAGAAACAGTTACATATTTCCAATGGCTTTCAGGCTCCAAGCGTGCTTATTTTTTTATTTTACAGACTACAAAAGAAAACAAATCATAGAGGCTTCTGACGAGATACAGAACCCAGACTAGATTTATGTCTCTGCATGGCAAACTCACTGCTTGTCTCCACTCTTATCTCAGAGCTTTTCAGGCCTGTCTCTCAGTCACCTTTTTGTATGCCACACTGGATGGCACATTTGCTCAGTCCCACTAGTATTCCAGTCTGCTTTTTCTCCAAACCATTACTACACCCTGTCCTGCTGATGTATTCCTTAGCAATAATAATATCCACTGTAGACAATCTCGTGATGATATAGTACACTGTCTTACTGTCACGACAGCTGATTAAGCTTTTAGAATAATGTTCTTGTCCTACTGATAGGCACACTCCATTTCAAATAATATTATTCCATACATTTTTAGCAATTATACTCTGTTGGTCTTAATTCCATAGCCAGTGTTCTGCCAGAAGGCAGGGCACTTTATAATAGTCTCTTTAGTCTTTCATTTATTACTCCACTGGCAAACTGTATGCTCAGTGTTTCTTGGTCCTGGCCAGTTTCCTGAAGTTAAAGGGGAGACAGTTTGGAGACTACTGCTATCAAATCAGGCAGACATTTTTATTTGGGAAAGCTATGAAACTTTGGCTAGCTTGCTGTTGTGACTGCAGTCGTAACAGCCGAGAGCACATCCCAGTGGAGGAGTATAATTATTTTCTGTCTGACCTAACAGAGACCGGAGCTGGCACCTTTGTAAGAAGCTCTTATAATGAGCTAAAGAGCTGAATTTAGCCTATACTATCTCAGTATCCATGTGTGATAACAAAGGAATGGAATTTCTTCATGTCTACAGTGAAACTATAGTGTACAACATGAAATAAAATGCTTACCTTTTCAACTGTGTTTTAACGATTGAAGGGCAGACAGCATGCTACCAACTGTCTTGCATTGTTTTTTGGCTTATTGCAGACTCAACGGTTAGACTTGACGAAAGAGATATCTCATTTTAAATTATATCAGACACATGGAAATATTAAGGGATCACTTAGTTTCAAAGTAATGCAGGATTGCTTCCAACTATGGGCTGCAGAGGTTCAGGAAGGAGAGGGTAACTTCTGAATTACATCAAGTATTTATGAATTATTCTAAGGAGCTGTAGGATGTAAGGAGGCAAGCCTGCAGGCTTGCGTTTGCTCTGCAGGGAGTTGAAAAGTTATTGGAAAGTTAGGAGCCTAGAAATAGGCTCTAGTAGGAGCCTAAAAAACAAACCCACAAACCTGAAAAAAAATTACCATAGAAATTCACTTGCAGTTTAGATTAAGGTCAAATTCGAAACTCCCAGCTGCTTCTTAGTTGATTTAAAACTGTACTGAAAAAATATTTATACCAACCCCCTGGTTCCTCATTCATGCATTATAAACCTTGCAGCAGGTTTTCTTCCACATATGCAATGAGAACTTAAAGTATTCTAGCTATATATACCACCAAAGTGGTCTTAGTCTTAAAAGGCTGACTTCTTTGGTCACACACTCTAACCCCCCAGGCGTACAAGAATATCCTGACACGCCAGTTTAAGCTCAGACATTTTTACTTCTAGAAAATAAAACCATGAGAAGGCTGCCCCACCACTTGAAACACGCATCCGAAGCGGATCGCAGACTTTCATGCGTGCACGGGTGCACTGCATCTGTGAAGCAGAGCATGCACTCTCAGCGTCTGCTTTTTGTCCTTTCGGAGGCGTTGCACCAGCGCTGCGTCCTCTTCCCGTGCTGTTCGGCGGGAGCCCAGAGCATCCCGAGGCGCACACCCGAGGAAGGCGCGCGTCGGGCTGCCGGCTCTGGACGAGGACGGGGCAGCAGAAGAGGCCCAAAACAGAGCAAGGTGGAATGTCAGAGAGGTGCAGGAGCGCAAGGTGGGTGGGATCTAGAGAGCAGCAGGAACAGGGGGAGCTGGGAAGGCGAGGGGGGTCATGTGCTTGTTCTGAAAAGAGCACACTCACCCAATCCTGTTTTCAAGTTTAGTGAAACAATGTTTTCAAGGTTTTTAGAAGTAATTACTTTCAGTACAATAAATTACATTTGGATTGTCTTTAATCAATTGAGAAAGCAGTGACAGATGTAAATATTACAGAGACTTAGGAAGTTATTACCGCTATGATTTTAATTCTTTCCATTACAAATCACTTCTGCAGACAGTACTACCCCACTTCATGTATCTGACAATAATTCAACCTCACCCTAGTTTTAACTGTTTCTGTTCTGTTCCAGAATTTAGCTTACGAAATCATTCTTACACTAGGACAAGCGTTTGAGGTGGCCTATCAGCTTGCACTACAAGCACGAAAAGGGGGCCATTCTTCAACCCTCCCAGAAAGCTTTGAAAATAAACCCTCCAAGCCTATTCCCAAACCACGTGTTAGTATTCGGAAGTCAGTGGTAAGTAGAAAGTCGTGGCGCATGCAAACAACAAAATTCAGCTATACCATTAAGAGCTGATGTGCGTCGAAGCTGTATAAATAAATGTACCTGTTGAGTCCAAAATGCTCCGTGTCTCCCTTGTGCCTCCTCTGCTCATCAGCCGGTGGGGTCGTGCCACCGCAGCACGGGCAGCTGCTTCAAACAACTGCTGATTTCAGATTCCGCCAGTTTAAGGTGTTTCTTGACTAGTGTTGTGCATGTGTCTCTTATAGTAATTGCAGAGCTTTAATTGATTCTGTCTAATTCCAATGTACTGTGCTTTTTGAAGTGCTGAGGATCACAGCCAGTGCGCACCTCTAAAACTCAGCAGTTCCGTGGACTCTGCTGATGTGGAATAGAGAAATAAAATCAGCTCCAAACTCATTTGATACACAATCACTGAATATGCCTCCTAATCAAATTACACATCCAAGTCAATTTACGACGATTGTGTCACACCAAGCAACTTCCTTTCTTACCTTTGGTTTTTTGGGTTTTTTTTACCCTCAGCAAACCCTCCTGTTCCAAAACTGGGATTCAGTGTACCTTTTTGATAATTTTCTTTGGAATCCCAAACTGCTAAGAATCCAAGCTCCCTGGAGCCTACGTATTGGTTGCCTTTAAAGTGCCCTCCTGAAGTGCATAGATGACAGAGAAATATTCTGTTATGATAGAGCTTTTAAAAAAATTATGAAAACTATTTTACATCAAGTGAGAATACAGGCACAGGGTGACTTGGGAGGGAAAGGGGAAAAATGCACACTGTATTACATTCACTGGCTGTAAAGTAAGAACCATACTGTCCGATATTTAATTACTGGATGAGAGGAAGGGGAAAAATTAAACGTATGGCTGTACACTTTGTTGTCCATTGCTACAGAATCTTCATCCGTAAAATTTTAGAGAAGGAACATTTCCTGATGCGATCATCTGTCTCGGTAACAAAAGGACTTCTCAGGATCAAGTCTAGCTTTAATAGCCTGCAATGCCCTATGGTTTGGGGTTAGACGCAGCTCTGATCTAAACAGGCAAAAGAGGGCGACCGTGGGTGCATGGGAGTGTAGACCACTCGCTGCTGGTGGGCTTTTTCGATACAGGACTTGTTCCGTGTTCTAGTCGTTTAAAGAAAAACCTGCTAGAAATGCTGCGCGCAGAGATGGTCACCTGTCTGTATGTTTGCATTTGTCTTAAAGCAGATAGATCCATCCGAACAAAAGACTCTTGCGAATCTACCGTGGATTGTTGAACCTGGACAAGAAGCCAAAAGAGGCATTAATACCAAGTATGAAACTACAATTTTCTGATACAAAACTGTCCCCCCTGTTCCTTGTTGTGCCTTGCACGCCAAGCAGTCACAGCACAGCCTTTCCTTTATGGCAACGTTTCAATCCAGCAGAGAGGAAGACTGCACTGTATGAGTGGCCTTGCAACTAACAAAAAAGGCTGACGGTCATTTCTGGTGATGTTCTTCTTCCTGCAGCACTGACAGAAGAATGACACTATATGAAGACTTTTAAAATTACAGTCCACAAGAGGAGTGAGAAACCTTATTTTTCACGCAGTTCTCCCTTGTGACTCTGCCACAGTGCTTTCTTTGATTTCTTATTTTAGAATTCTACTTTTTAAAAAAGCAAAAGGTCTCTAAACTAACACTAATGCTGCCTATGAGTAGAAGATTTGATTGGTTTTTTATTTAAATCTTGGCAGTTTTTAATTGAAATAGAACCAGAATTAATAGAGTATTTGTGAAACCACTGAATTCATTAATAATTAGTATGTTGAATAAAGAACTCATTAAAGTGGCAAGAAATTAGGTACCCTGATTTCTATGTGCACTGGTTTTATATGTAATCATTGGTGTCCTTTGATCCTCTACTGAAATAGGAACTTCTTTCATTGTAACAAAGGATCAGAGTTTTATGACGGTTAGAAAAAGGTATTAATAATGCACAGAAAAAATTTATTAGATATTTTTATGGAAGAGAAGTACTATAGAAAAACATATGAATATTTATGGAAGGAAGCCAGATTAATTATGACAAATGTTGTTTATTTTACAGTTAAGCGAACCACTGCTATTGCAGCATTATGAAAATTGTAAGAGTTGTAGCATCAGTGCACTGGATGTTCCATGTGATCAGTCTGGAATGAAAGCAGAATAGTCATTCTACTACACCTAGTTTATGCAGTTCAACATTGCTATAGCCATGGATTCTACTAGTATTTTTAACAAATAGTCTCAGTGGTTCTAAAAAAAGTCAAAACCATGGATTTTGCTATCGAGATTTCTGTCACAGAAAGCTTGTTTGGAAGAGTGTTGATAAAATTCTACTGCAAAACATTTTCTAAATAAAAATAGCGAGAAAAAGAAAAAAATTCCAAAGTAATAAAAATGTTTTCATGGAACAAAATAGTTAAGCATTTGCTTAATATTTGATTAAATAAGATTTACTTACATTTTCTTTGAAGTGTTTTAATTTTTTTAATGTCTGTGGAGTATTTGTATAATACCATGATGTATATTTATGTAGAACTGAAATTATAACAGTAAAAATATCACTATAGGAGACAAATGACATTTTAACGTATATTGTTCTATCCAGTCAAATTGTGAATCATTTTGAAGTTCATTATAGAGGTATTGATAAATTGTGTGGTTGTCTTAATGTTTTTTTAATTATTATTTCATACCCAGCTGAGGTTTTCAGTTAAAATCATCAGCTGGGTAAATTCCAAAAAATGGATAATTGAACTTGGTTTAAACCTGATAATTGTATATGGTTTAGTTAAACCTAATCATAGCGCTGAGTGATGACATACTTTTAATACAGTATTCAATTTACTTGAACAAAATAGTTCCTTGTACATATTTTTGCTTATTCACTGTTGATATGTACGTAGTCAACTGACAGTAAAAAAATAATACTAAAAATATGGTACCAAAAGGAAAATTGTATAGGAGAACAGTAAATAGTAGCCTCACTGCAACAAATACTTATGTAAATATGCTTGGGCTTCCAGTTATAAATTTTGTAATTTTGTCATTTATTTATATCCTATAAAAGCACACAAAATAAAATGAAGTTGTACAGTCTCAATGCTTTGTGTGTCATTTTATCATTGCTAAAGGACATAAGGGGACTGATCCACAGGATACTGAAATCAGTGAAACATCCTCCCCTCCCCTTTACCCAGTTTCGTTGGGCTTTGGATCTTGTCCTGCGCAAACCCAGGCATTGCTTTGGAGACAGTTTTGGTTTAGAATGCACATCTTGTTTGCAGATGGTAAATACTTCATACTTTAAAGTCCTTAATTAATTGGTCCTTCGGTGCACTACTGAACTGCTGACTTCCCATGTTTCAGCGCACCCTGTAGAGATTCACACAGGGCGTTTCTGTTAAAACACGTTCGCTTCAGGCGCCAAAAGTACAAAGTGGGCAGATTTTCAGGCTATAAAACTGGGGCAGTTCTTGCGTAGCTGAGCGACCCCTAAAATTACAAGGATGAGGTAGGAGCTGCAGCACAACTCTGATGAGGCAAAAAGGAAAAACTTGCAGGAAGAATTTGATCTGGGTTCGTCAAAGAGATGTTAAGCAGGTAGGGTGGCACAGTATGCTGCCACACCTGTTTGGAAGAGATAACTGGGGCAAAAGAGACTGAGGATGGCTAGCAAGACAGATGAAAGATTGGTGGGGCAGGGAATGAGTGTGAACAGAAGAGTTTTGGGACGCAGTGAGTCAGTGAACGATTGGAGCCCCCACAGCAGACAGAAAATGAAACTGGAAGGAGATGCGTAAGGCACTTCTGTATTTGCAGAAAACTGGGATTTTAGAGGGGAACATTTCCCTCACGAGCTGATACTAGCGTAAGCCACTTGAAGAGAAGTCCATGGGGTCCCCTCGGGCGTGGGACAGTGGTTCAGCATTCCTTTCTTCAGATCCAAAGAGACTTCTGCAAACCTGCACTAACCCAAAGCAGTTACCACTTAATCTTTAGTTCTTTTTGGTCAAGGTGACTTTCCATTAAAGTTCCTAGTATGCTGGACGTGTGTAGGCAGTAAGGGGGCAGTGGTCAGTCTTAAAAGTGAAGGTAAGGAAAAAGCCAGACACCTCCAAAAGTCAGAAAGTGGGAAAATTGCTATTCTTGATCTCTAGTCAAGGTAAGAGGGAAGCAGAGGTGGTCAAGGAGAGTATGTGAAGAAACTGGAGCATTTGGATGTTGCAAAACCAGGAGTTAATTGCAACAACTGCCTTACAGTGGGAGGGTGGAGGATGGGCAAAAGAAGAGAGATAATATGGAAGTAAATTGCATTTGACATGCAAAGATAAGGAAATTGGAATCAAAGTGAGATAAGTGAGGGTGACAAAAGATTTTGAGATTTATTTAGGTAGTGACGTCTCTAGTATGCAAGGCAAAAAAAGCTGCTGCTGGGAGAAGGGTTAAAGACTGGAGAAACTCCTGAGGCAAAAACAGGGAGATTGTGTGTTGTGGGGGTGGAGGGTTGCCTAAAGCAGATGATGTATTTCAGACAGGACATGGAGACCCCTCCAACCTGGCCCGGTGTTTACAAAAAAGCCAGAGGAGCTACTGCTCACAGCTGGCAGGAGGAGACACTCAGCATATCTGGTTCTAGTATTCTGCCACTAAGTTTATGAGAGGCCACTTCTCCTGCAGAACCACAATGTTACACATGCCTTGCAATTTGAAGCCAATTTCTCAGCATCAAAAGCTGGTGTGGGCATAAAATGGTGACCACTGGAAAAAGAATTAGCAGTTCATGAAGAACCTTGTGTCAGTCCTTTGGAAAAGGAAGCAGCATGCTAGACAACTAATAAACTTTCAGGACCACCTGTGAAACAGATGATAGCTTCCATCCTAGATTAAAACAGGCAGTTTGTGCCATGTGCAGAACTCTCATTTAATTTTGCCCTAGATTTCTTTCAATGTGTGCAGTTCAGCTGACCCGCTTCACACTTCACTGGAGGATGATGTCTAAGATGTCATCAAGACAACAGTCTAGAAATAGTAACTTCAACTGTCTCCAAACTAGCAGCCCAAAAAACAATTGACTCCACAGAGGAACTGTGTGGCAGTGACAAGCATGTAAGTGAAAGACATGGCATAAGGATTAAAGACTATATCTAGATGTGGGCACTTATCCGAGAGGAATATCCATTATCTCATGTAAAAAGACCAGTTGAAGAGAGTGGGAGAAAAAAAAGACGCTTAAAGTGCTGGAAATACTGACAGGATTTTCAGCTCACTGGAAAGCACACAGGTGTGATGCTCTGTAACTGTTTAGTGCTGTAACTTCCTAGCTGAACAAACTTCTTTGTTAAACTAGCGTACTGCTCTCGAGTCCACCCTTGAATACACTGGCTCTAGCTGACTTTAACACCTGGGAGCTGATAACCCAAGCTAGACAGAGGCTGATGACAAGCTCAGCGAACCAAAACAAGAGCAGAAGATTCACTTGCAGCCAGAGTTCACACCAGGATGTAGATTTTCTAGAACTGGTGGGCGGTTTCCTTCCGACTGACTAGACCACCACACTCACCCTCTCTACAATCCTGAATACAACCAGCCCAAACACCGCTGCCCTACTGAACAGGCAGAAGAGGGACATCAGGGAAATGGCCTATGGTCCTTGCCTTTCAGGGAGGATACACGCCAAACGCAGGAATAGGAAACGGCACCTCCGTGCCTGGCTCATGCTCTTGTACAATACCACAAGTAAATTTCTCTCCAGTCCTACTTAACACATATACGCGTTTGTTAGTGCCACATCTTTCACTCTTCCACTACAGAAGTCAGGTACCTGGGTATCTTGAAGAATGTGTGTGTGGATGAAGTGGTAACAGCTAGACAGACAAAAATGCTATAGATATGCAAACAAAACAAAAGCATCTCTCTCTCTCTGCTCTTGCCACCAAGAGCTTGGAAAAGAAAACTACTTTTTCTATCAATCCAGAAAGCTGAATTCAAAACACTTCATAGCCACATAAGAAGAACTGAAGCTTAGACAGAAACTGAGGGCCTTAGACTTCTTCCTCACACACAGAAAATATATCACAGATTTAACATCCCAAGCTTGCTTAATTTTAAGAAACATGCCTTTCTGTCATTTTTTTTTAATTATGGTAATTCCTACCTTCAAGTCATTAGACCTGATCAAATTCTCCAAAGCCTTACCCAAAGCTAGATTTACTCTAATATCAAATCCTTTTAAAAAATCAAAAGGAAATATTCACACACAATGTGAAGGATGGGTCAATGCTTGAGAGAACATGTCCAAATTTGAAGGCAGTATATTTTTTATCATCTTTTCTACACACATAATAGAAACCCCAGAAAGTCAGAGTGAGACAAAGGAAATGGAAATACGCTCCAGTACAGAGAGTACCCAAAGAACATTAACTTTATCCTATAGTGACACCATGAGGAAAAAAGAAACAGCCTGCACTAATTTTTAAGCTACATTAGACGCAGTGCAGTCTTCATTCTTGTGCTTGTGATTAGTGGAAAATGATAATTGCTAGGCTGCAGATTTAGGGGCTTGGACATGTCCTAAGCAAAAATATCCTAACGTATATAACTGAGGCTAGCACTACTTATTGCTTGAGTTTATGTTGCAAAGAACATTAATAGCTTGGGGTTTTTTAAGTTACCTGTAAATACTTACACAGTTATATACTGTCTGGAAGGTATCAGTGACGGATTGGGTGAAAAATTCTGCACAGGAACTGAGTGAATCTACTGAAACCTCCAAGTATCTGGGAATGCTGTGCATGAGTGGAGGTTAATATGAAAAGATGTTAGATCATTCACTGTGGCCATTTCTCTGTCACAGCCGTTACATTTCACTCAGCTATACTTTTGTAAAGCTTCACGAATTACCTAGGCCAAGTACCTCGAACCTAGAAAATTAAACTGATTACTACAATAATTAAAGAGACTACTAAGGTGCCATTATTATCCCCAGCCCCTGATGTGGCAGGAAAGCCCATAGGTGAGCAGTACCTAGGTAATTTCAGCTGGTGATACACACAGCTGCCCCCTGTACTACAGAAAAAAGATGAGGAAAAATATCCCTGCCAATCTGACTTTAGGGAAAACCTGTTTCCCAGCCAAAAGTCCAGTCATTGTGTGATGCAGTCTGCAAGGAAACCGCACTAGGAAAACAGAAAGATGAATACGTGTCACACCTGAGGGCACAGCTCACCTGCCTTCAATGCTGCACTTCCTAAAGCAGCCAGTCTCAAAGGTGAAAAGATTTGAAGGCCAAATTATGCAGCACAAGAATGAAGTTCTTCCTGATCCACAGGTAACCAGCAAAACCCCTGAATCTTGGTATTTCACTACATTCACTCTCCTAGCATAGACTATGCAGACCTGAGACAAGGAACTTCATCAGAGGATCTCATAAGTTCCTTTTTGTACCTGTTTTTAGGTGAGACATGTAAAGCAAGGGAATAAAGACCCTCACTTTATAATCATCCATAACATCTGAAGCATACAGAACGGCTGGGAACATTTAAGTAGAAACTGAAAGTTTTTCAGAGGTGTTTGTTTACACTCAGTTTTGCATGGAGAAGTAGAAATTAAGAACCAATTTCCTTGCTTTACATGATTTTACAAGGTGTTTTTCTCTTCCATTCAATAGAACTTGTTATTCTTTTGTCAGCAAGGCTGAAATGTCCTGCCTCTCTCCCACGCTTCACAAATACATCACTGCTCAGCCTCCTCTCCAATTCAACAAAACAAATTCAACTCAAACTTCATACTGCAACACTTTTGCCCAGCCTATGGACCACTGGTGCTTCATCTTACCAATCTCAGACATTAGGCTATTTATTGTTTGGACTTGCTGATTCAAAATTCTTTAGTATAATCAAATGCATCCTTGCCACCTGTTCTGTTAAGATTATAAACTTCCTATCCCTGTGATGAATATATTCCAAATATTCTGTCTTTCCAACATCATATTTCACAACTGTGTCATTGTGATCAATGGAATAAGCTGCTATTTGCTAATTGCATAGGTTTAATGACCTCCATTTTACTTTGATTATTGATATTTAACTTGTTGGTGTACAAACCCCTATCAGTAGTTCCTATACATTAGTTTGTCCTTTACACTCTAAAATATCATAAAGATCTCCTAATATATTCATCTGTGTTTCACTGCAGCTTCTACAGCTCTTTTTAGGGGATGTCATATGTAAGATAGCATCTCATTCAGTGGGTTTTGGGGTGTTTTGGGATTTTTTTCACATCTGTGGAACTGTGACTCCTTGGACCCCTTTCAATGATTCCCAGCTTTAACACATCCTACATTACATCTATGTGCCCAGCTATGCCAAATACCGCTTTGCTGGAAAGATTCCAAATCCGTACCTCCCTGACCGAGGTGACACCCTGTTATGAAAGGAATACTCAAGAAGAGTACACCTGGAAAACTGCTAACTTTTACACCTTGATTTTGATTTCATAACCTGATTTCATAATAAAGATTTCATAAAGGTTTGCTTTTCAAGAATGTCTCTGCTGATCCAAAGCCAAGCGCGTGGGTGTTCTTCATCTCACTGTAGTTGATTTAACTTGTAAAAAAGAGACTTAACTTCCTCTCTATATTTTCTTTCAATTACATAAACATTCCTGTGAACAAGTCAGTAAGAATTTATGACAGATTTAGAGCAGCCTGGTGATAATTTATGAGTACTTTATGTTGGCCTGATTACTGAAATGTTTGTTATATGGCTTCACTTGTTTAACATAGCAAGAATCTGTCAGGAAAAAACAGCTCTGAAAGGGAAGGATAGATTAAGGTACCTAGTTTTCAAACTCTACTCAGTTCTCAAGGAAAAATGCCAGAATTATTTGAATATCCTATTCAAAATAGCCTCTAAAACTGGCATAGAGCAAGAAAAAGCAAAGTCCAAGAATCCGCAAGAGCAAAACTTGTGTTTCAAATGGAAAGCAAAAAGCGCTGAACTGTTTGAAAAAAATACTGTTTCAGTCAGTCACTGTACAAACACCACCGTTCTAATTACAACTTTCACATGCCACTGCTACCAGATTACCTGTGCTGCTGATCCCTGACTGCCATCGCTTAAATTTTGTCTTTACCTCCTGCAGGAAAGAATTTTTGCAGCCCTCCCATTTGGGCCAAGTCCTTGGGTTACGATACCTAATTCAGGTGTTCTCATGTTGATGTTTTGACTGTGTTTAAGAACTTCCAGTTCTTCCCTTTGAGGAAACTTACCAGCCATGAATGGACAGTGACCTTAGAAATAGCAAAAATTATCTCAGTGCTTTCATTTCAACAGGGAAAACCACTTTGCTAGAACTCAAATGTTGCACAAAACACAAGGTTCAAAACAGAAGGCACCCAAGCTCAAAGTCCCTCATTACTTGTCATAGTTATCAATTTCAGTGTAGACATCCAAACTTTGTTTTTGTGAGAAAGGAGAATACATCAAAGTTCAGAGCTCTTGTATTTGAAGCCAACTGCTCAAAGTATTCACCGTGATCAAATTCTTATTTTCCAAACAGGTTCCTGCTTAACAAAACAAACACATGGACAGACACATAATATTATTCCAAAATAACTTCTAACCCATGAGAGAATTCAAATAAGGAGCAAAATACGTAATGCAAAACGGAGGTACAAGCTGCATGAGCTGGAGGCACTGTAGTTTAATTTGTGAAAAGTAGGAGATTTAAGTTGTATGCAAACTAAAAATAAAAAATATAGGAAGGATGATCATTTTTAGTGAAGGTGATGTTAATTTCCTAGATTCACATTTTGGCAAAAAAAGCAGTAAGATGCATAATACACTTTTCTATCTGCTTGCTAAAGATCATTCTTTTTTTCACTAATGCGTGCTGAACAACCCGGAGAGACCCAGAACACACACTGAGAAAATGCTCCATTCCACAGAGCCATTTTGTGATAAAAGAAAGGATGGTGAAGTACAGCTTTGCTCCAGCAAATCTTCCCCTAATGTTACCAATTCTAGAACCCTGGAAGTGGAACGCCCCATTCAAAAGCATCTTGACAATAGTAATCAATGACTAAATACAATATGTAATGAGGAGTAAAGCAGCTTGAGAAACCATGAAGTGTAAAGAGCTCCACAACAAGTAGAAGTTGAAGAGGAAAAAGAGACCATAACTTCAAGGAATAGACATTTTTTCCATGTCTACAATAACCAAAAGTTTAACCCTTTGAAAAAAGATATTTCTGGAAAAAGGAGATTTAAAAATCACATTAGTAGACTTCTAGCTTATTGCCATCTACTCTGCTTAATGTATTTTAACCCAATTTAAATGCTCAAGATATGTTACAAAGAAAATTCCAGGTTATGTGTGGTTCAATTAAATTGTACCTGTCTCTGGCAGGTATCCACTGCTACAATCTCGCAGTGAAAAACAAACTATTCTTCCACGGATTCAGTTTGGCCACTTACCTTTCTTCTTTTTGAATGAATGTGTACCCAGATGATCTACCTCAAAACCCAGTGCTCCAGCCTATGAAAAACCAGCTGCTGAATCAGAACAGCAGTTTAATAGCTGAATCCTTGGTACTGTAGAAAGAAAAATAAATTACTGTCTTCTCTATAATTTTTAAAGGTGACAAAAGGACACCTGTTTGGCTTTGAGAAACTGAGAGTTCAACTTCTGCAACATGTTTAAAATATTTCTTTAAATGCTTTGAAAATTCTGACACACTCAGGTGACCTTTTTTCATGCTATTATTAAATATATACTCCAATAGAGGTAAATTTTAACCAATATTTAATCTGTTCAAACTCTTTGAAACTGTTCTTCCTCACATTTACCAGTTCTGAAGTTTAAGACACATACTGGTAAGACCGCTTCCACACATTTCCTTCAATCTCTCATTTGTACAGCTAGAAATATAAAATGTATAATTGCTATTCTGTACTGAATATAAATAAATGCCACCGCACATTGTAAGAAATCATGCAAATGCATTGAAAAATTTAGGAGCTACGAACTTGCGTAAGTGTATCTTACATTACTGTCTAGATGCTGAGTGCGCACAACCATCAAGACAAGACTATCAGCTTCAGACTGGATTATTTAAATCTATGTTTAGAGACAGATTTGATCTGTGTTTAGAGACAGATTTCCACAGGCCTATGCCTACGTCTCTTCATTCATCTATTCTCTTCTAAAATAAAAACAAAAACACCAGACAAACAAAAACCCCCAAACCATGCCACAAAACAGCTGAAGACAAAACTCTAAGCATTTCCAAATCTGACATTGAAAATATGCCATTTCTCTCATATGTTACTGTGGTGCTGTTAAACCAAAAGTAGATTATTTTGCAGTGTTTCCTGAACCTTTATTTCCTACACTACTGCTCCCAAGGGGCTTACAAACAACAGCCAATACTGATCATAGTATTAAAAGATGAATTTAAGTGGTTCTAACTGGGAAGCACAGAAAGAAATGTCCCTGTCATTGTTTCTCAGGGACCAGAAAAATTTGCTCTGAAAATATGACAAGACTATGATTTCTTAGCACTGGAGTAAGAGTTTGAACCAGCAGGCTACAAAGTCTTAGCACACGTAAACCTGAACATTGACTCTTGTGAGGAAGAGGAGTATGGAGCAGTTATTACTATCTTTGGAGAATATTACAGACAAATAATGTGATTTTTAGAACTACAGGAAATCCCTGATCTCATGTGCTAGAAAGTACCAGTTATCTATAGAAGTGAAATTTGCTATACAATCAGTAGAGAAAAATTAAGAGAGCCTATTGCTTTAGAAAAATGAGTAACTTAAAATGTCATTTTTGAAGTTATTTTAAATATTAAGCATGCTTTGTGCGCATTTATGCATTAGAAATAACACATGCTTTACCCAAGTATCGTTGTATTTACTTTTACACAGCTGGATTGGGTAAATTTGTCTTTGCCTCCTTTTGAGTCATTTTAAACATCATGATTTTCAAAATTCACCTGAGTTCACATGTTATTAGAGCAACTGGACAAAGCTAAAAAAAAAAAATCACAGAGAGACACAAATAGA
>Ga0181612_132589_pt1 | contig 20738 bp, 20 predicted proteins | sample HoacroProtozoa21_FD_119630 | JGI IMG/M metagenome (GOLD analysis project Ga0181612, IMG submission 119630) | Hoatzin crop microbial communities from Cojedes, Venezuel. Combined Assembly of Gp0051906, Gp0051904, Gp0051908
GGGAAAAAAAAAAGAAGAAAAAAAGAGGGAAAACTTCAGAAAGCAGTCCCTGAAGTCAGATCGCAAAATACTACTAATGAAGCCTTGCCTTAGAGCAGTTGTCAAATGTGATGTGGTATTTACATCAACAGTGACTCAGGCAGCATTTATTACTTCCCCTTTAAACACAGCAGGACGCTGCCTGCCCTCAGAGATTTGTGGATCCTAACTCTGCAGATGGATGGATGGACCCGGCGCTGGTGGATGGACGGGAAAACAATGCACTGGGCAAGGGGATGGGAGAGCACACAGCCCCGTTAGCCACGGGTCTGCGTCAGCTAGGGTTTGGTGCGAGGGAAACCAGTAACCAGCATTATCGCTGTGGTGGGGAGAACGCCCCGAGACCTTTCTGCACCGGGGGGTCTGCAGCCAGGTAAAATGTGCTGCCGGCTCCCTGTCTGACAGCTCTCGCAGGGCTGGGGGCTCGCTGTGGTCTGATCCCAGGCTGATGTGGTGCCAGCAGTGCCTTGGGGCTGGGGTGGGATCACCCTAAGCTATGCCATCTGGCCGCAGTCCCTGGGGCCAGCCTAAGCGGGACATGCTGGAGGGGAGCAGGCGCTGCTAATGCCCCTTCCCACTCTGTCAACGGGCAGGAGGGAGGGCATCGGGGCTGTCTGGCATGGCCTGTGGGACAGTCCGGGATGGGATCCCCTGGGACACATCGGGCCTGGGAGTCCGATCATCTGATCGTGTCTCGGCAGTGGCAGCATTCAAGTAACACAGATGCAAGCCTTGTAAAAAAGAGAGACTATCCAAAGGTTCAAAAGAGGAAATATCTGAGGATTGCCATGAACTTCACTGTCAACCAAGTGCAAACATGGCTTTGGGTCTCTGAGAAGGAGATTTAGGGTTACAAATGGAGAGGCATGGCATAACCCAGCCACTGGATCGTTCTTTTATTTACCATTGCCTCCTCCAGTTGCGGAAGCTCGCCATAAACGCGAGAGTGGCAGGACTCTGCAATTCACGGGAGAAAGTGGTCACTACATTAAAGTGCCACTTGTGGCAGTGGTTGCATGCATCAACTTGCTACTGTACGCTTCATGCAGGCTGAAAAAATGTAGTTTTCACACCCTCATTTTCCTGAGGTCTTGAAAGATGAAACAGCAAAGCGCTGTGAACAGCAGGGCATCCCTCGGGTGGGCTGTGCCCCCCGGTTTGTGGAATAGCACTGGTCCGGGTACCTCTTTCCTCCTAGGAGCCCTCAGCTTTTCACACCCCCGTGAAGCAGCGATACGGTTTGTTCAAGGGATCGGCAGGGAAACAAAATGTCAGGTTCCTGCCTCTCCTGTTGCCATGTAACCGCCAGTGCTCATCCAAGCTAGCCTAGAGCTGGCTTTTTCAGCAGTAATTAATTGTGATAAAGCTACCAGGCTATGTTGCTCCTGCTTGCAACACACTGGTGGCACGCTACAGAATCTGAGTGCCCCAATCTAGTCTCTGAAATAAAACCTACAGCTGATCATGTTTGAGTTGGCTTAAGGGACATGGTGCCCGGGTTCGCTGCATGCTGCAGCAGGTCTGAGTCACAGCAGCAGTCTCCTTCTTCACAGGCTGAAACTCCAGCAAAAGCACCTGCACTCCCGTAAAGCTGTAGGTCGGTCCCACACCCTGCCGGCGGTGTGCTCCTGCTTGCATACGGGCAAGTGCATGTGGACACTCGCAGAGAGGGCACAGGAATAACTTTAAGCAGCTCCTTTTGACCATCGGGCTCAAAGCCCCTTGATTCGGAGCTACATGCACTGAAAGTGGAAGGTTATTTTCCAAATCCTGATTCATGCCAAATTCACTCTTTCACCCTCAGTCCAGGGTACGTGACTGAGCTTGTTGTCTTTGCCCCTCAGATGATTATTTGTTCACATTACTCATTGAAACTTCGTGGCATCCTAGCAGTCTCCATAAGGATCTCTAAGAATCTCTACCACAGTGTCAAAAGCATAGGCACGTGCTCTGCAGTGCCAGACTCTTGGAAAGTTGTTTTAACAGGCTCCTGCTTTCAATTAGCGAGTAACTCCTTGGGGCACGCGTCTGGCTTCCCGTTAGTCCTGGCAGGCACTCTGGTACTTTCTAAGCAAATCATCCTTGTCCTCATCTTCCTACTCAGGTTGGCAAAAATCCAAAGGTAGCTCAGATTTCAGTCACCCCAATTTCCACACCTGAAAGGGCTGCAAGCTGGTGTCCAGGGCTGGTCTTATAAAGAGAGCAACATCCCTGTATGCTTCATGTGCACCCCATGATACTTAGCATTTGAAAGAGGGTTTTTTGGACTCATGCCTCCCAGCAATGTAAACACGACATAAGCAAAATGCCAATCACACCTGTATGAGCATCACCTGGCTAGGCTTCTAGCTTTTCCAGATTACTGGGCTTGTGATACAGACAGGTCTCCCCACACTCTCGCTAGAGCTTTAGCCAATTCAGCACTTGCCTGCTGGGATTTTGACCCCTCCCATCCCCCATGTGTTTGTTTGAAGAGATAACTCTTTTTATATATATACTTGCTCTTTGGATGGGGGGAAACCTTTATTGTTGTCTCTGAGCTTCTGCAGCATAAAGTTCCAGGATTCCTCCATTCCCAGCTGCTGGATTCAGAAAGCTTTTCCTTTTCAAGCTTCCTGTTCACACAGGGTGGGGGTGGGAAGCGGGGGATGAGGGGGGAGGTTAGGCATTGAATAAAAGGAATTAACCATTTCCCTTCTCTGACCTTTGGGAATTTCCGTATGTGAAAGTGGCAGCTTGTGTGTCTAAGAATTATAAATGATGGGACCTTGCAAGTTACTGAATGGATGTGTGACCAAAGACCGCAGGCTGCTCCCTGCGCAGGGCCGGGAGTGAGGAGGGCAAAGGGGAGAAGTAAGAAGCAGGAAAGACTACAGATACTGAAAGACCATATGCTTTATAGGAAAGAAAACTGCTTATCATGCTCCAGAGAGCTCGTGCTATTGCAGCTTCCCTCCACCATGCCTTAGTTCGTCTTCTGTTCTCAGTGCACAGCAAAAAGGAGGCCAGGAAGTAAGTTTCCATGAGAAGCTCTCATGAGTCAGATCTCCCTCCTGTAGGGTTTTGACAGTTTCCCTAGAACAGGGTCACCATCCTGAAAGGAAAAGAGCCATCCTGACTGGTGTTAAACTGTATGTGTATTTAATAAACATAGCATGTGTGTGCACAATCCTTTCTAGACCCTTAAAATGGACTTGACAGTGCTTGAAAGTGGAAGTTGCATCGCTGCTTCTGAGAAACCAGTGTGTGTCCTCTAAGCCACCCTCGCCCCTGGTTGCTGGGTGCTACGCAGACCCTCAGTGTGCACCCCAGGAGGCTCACAGCTACTCGTCCACTCCTGTGACACACCTAAGCACACACACAGATGCACACATGCACAAGTGGGGCCACGGCAGTTGTGGAGCAAGAGGCAGTCCCCATCGCCACTGAAGTTGCGAAGAGCATCAAATAGCCTTGGAGGGACTCCCTAGCAAGCTGAGACCCTTAAAACCTAACACAGCCATAGCTGGATGCAGTAAAGGGTGTGTATACGTGTGTGTGCACACACACTGACAGAGCGGAGTACCAAAGCAGCACCCCACAGGGGCAGGCTGCTGTGCTGCTTACACATTTACTTGGGCAAGTGACCCCAAACAGAGCTAAGCAAGTGCACGTTGCCCCATACACACAAGCTGATGTCCTCTGAGTCCAGATAGCAGAGAACAGGCTGGCCTGTGGCCACTGCCCTTCTGCCTGGCAGGCTGTCACCCAGCTGTGCTGTGGGCACCCCGGCCACCCTCCCCCCCAGGGTTTGCACATCTACATGCACCTGGAGAAGCAACTTCATCCAGGGAGGTTTCTGCTCTCTCTCTCTTTCTGCTCTCTCCCCCTAACCCACAGGGAAATTTGTTCTTGAGCTTCACCTTCTGTCTTCTCCCTAAAGCCACCAAGGCTCATGGACAGGTGAGGGTAGTTAGATGAGCCTGAAGGGTTTACCAGCCAGGAAGGAGATGGCAAAGGCTGGCAGCTGATGAGGGGCAACAGGACTGGTGTGAGTAGCACAGCTGGGGCTTCAAGCATGGCCTCATAAAACCTGCTCCTGGCCTTCCAGACATCCCGTCAATCACAGCTGATGAGCACATGTTCCCACAAACACACACATGCAAATAGAAGGACCTATTGCAGGACTTCGGGCAGAGTGAGCCCACAGCCCCCTTCCACTTTCAGGAAGCTGTTTGGGATCCCTGTGCCTTCCCTGAAATTGAGAGTCTCGCTGGTCGAGTTTGTGAGCTGTGTTATTTCACGTGCCTGAGAAGTGGCTCCAAGCTGAGCAGGCACCTTCATGATGACACCCAAAGCACATTCCGCTCTTCCTTCTTCACCAGCCGCAGCAGAGAGATTTCGTAAACACAGGAGGAAAAAAACCTGCTTGTACTCACTGCTGGCTGCGATTTGCAAGGCGCAGAGGAAAAAATATGTTGCTCAGCAGGGCCCCTGCTGTATCCTGTATGGCATTTCTGTGGAACTAGCCAGGCCCATCTGTCCAAGCGTTTACAAATTGTAAACCTAACAGGGATGACCTGGGGAGTCCTAGACACTGCTGCTCTGCCAGGATGACAGAACCAGACTGAGGACACTTTACTCCCTGCTGCGCTGCCAGAGGATGGAGATGGAGGGAAGCGGGCAGCCTCTTGCCTTGCAGAACACAGAAGCACCCAACCTGCATTTACAGGGGAGCCTGGAGGGGGGATATGAGGTGCATTGGGAAAGATCTCCTCCTCAGCCCTCCTTTTCTCCCTCTGCTATAGGGTGACAGGGACAGCTAAGAGGGAAGCTTGTTTTCGCTCTGTAGCTGAGCATCCCTTGTCCGCTGCTGCCCTCAGCACTTTCATCGGCCTGTAAATGCGACAGGGACCAGCCGGTGCATCAAAGGTTTGTTAAGTTACTGCTGCGCTGTGAAAGAGAGGGAAAAAAATCCTGTTGACTGTGACGAATTAGAGAAGTTCAGGGGTGGCACTCACCCTTTTATTGGAGAGCTGCTTGAGTCTGTGCACTGCTAAAGGGATTAGAGCAGCGTGTGGCATGTTTCTGGTTCTGACAGAAACTTGAACACGCTCTAGTAGAGCTATAAAGACAGTGGCCACGTCAATGGCGGGAGGGCTGGCGAGCGTTGTGAGTGATTAGCCACACTTGGAAGGCACCAGGGGGTCGTGAACTGTACGTGCAGTGTTAACTGTCGAGGCGCTGAATTCTCCGCAGCGTTACATTCGCAGCACCACGAATAAGGCTTTCTCTTCCCTCGTGTGTTTTCAGGCGCACCCTGCTCTCGCAGGGCCTCCGGTGGTGTTGCCTCCTGGAGAATGAGGTCCCCGGCATGGAGCTCAGCCCCAACCTGCAACAATATCTCCTCTAGCGATGGAGAGGACTTTGGGGGTTCTCTGTTCCCAGTCAGACCTTGCTCACTCAGCGGAGTCAGAAGTGAAAGCATCAGATCTTGATATCGCACAAGTGAATTAATGTCAATGTGACAAAAATAAATAACAATCATAATTTACTGGGAGGTGAAACAGTCACTGTGCCTAAGGCTCAGCATTCATTTGGACTTCCAAGGCATCAAACTCATCACAGATGGGGAGCTAACTTGTATCTGGTTACTCTGAGCTGGACTTCATAGAGATTTCAAGAAAACGGCCATTTTGGACGTGGCACACTCGAAGCCCGCTCCAAGGATGAGAACAGAAACTAAGCCTGATGCACAACCTGAATGACAGTATCCCTAAGCAGGACATCTGCTCAGTAATAGGGACATGAATTACAAAGCTGAAGATGTTAACAGGGGTGGCAGGAAGAGCAACCTGGCACAACAGGCTTGGAGACATGGGACATGTACGTGTGGAAGGAGCATCACAACTCGTCAAACACTTTTTTTCCCTCAAACATACCCCTAAAGTTGGGTTACTTTGGAGTTCTCCAGATGGAGTGGGCAGAACCCAGAGCGGTCATTCATGTACTGAAATAGATTTACACTAGCTCTTTGGGTTATCAGAGCTCACAGTCAGTTGTGTTTAGAAGTGTCAGCAGTTTATGTATGGTAAAACATGGAGATGAAATGAAAGTAGAACAAAACACTTCAAAGCTCCTGGAAAACTGCCAGCAAAAGGTTAATAGACAGGACATTGGGGCAGTGATTTCAAACCAAACTGAATTATGATTTTCAGCTGCTGCAAGACCTAAAGCCACTTCAAGAAGTCAGCAAGAAGTCAATGTGTGTCACACTCCCTCCTGCACAACAGTATTGGTGACAGCTTGGTAAGTCTAGCTTCCTGAGAAGCAAAAGCAAAGCAGAGATGACTGAAAATACAGGGGACTTGGTGAAAATAAGGAAAGAAATCAAACAGCAGGCCCTAGGAAGAGCACTCAGGAAAGAGAGGTAGAAAAATGTCTGCTCAAAGAAAAGAGCAAAGCAATACCAGTGTGAGAGGTGACAAGAGACCCTCACAGAGAATGCCATTACAGAAATTTAATTCTCTGCTGAGGAAGCTGATAGCAATACAATTTTCCCACTATCAAGGTGTGAACTGGAGACAGACAAAAGCAGGGTTTTTTCACATTCCTGTGAAAATATTTGAGATTTCAAAACCTGCTATTATTTCTCTTTGTGTCAACACAAAGATGAGGCCTTTGGAAAAACATGAAAAGAAAGAATCCAATTCTTTCTTTCCTTTCTCTTGCCTCAACATACAAATGAGAACAAGTACATATGTGGGACTGAGATCTGAGTTCACATACTTGCATGAGGTTATCTCTGTTGAATGCACCAACCTCCCAACCATTAGCCCATTTGCTAATCTAAGAAAAGTTTATATGCAATGGGAGAGATTGAAGGGCTTGAGCGGGTCCAAGCGTGCCCTGGGCTCCTCATCCCCCAGCTGGTGGATGCAACAAGGAGCAGAGCTGCACGCAGCCCAGCTTGTCTTTCTTCTGCAAGCAGACCACGTGTACTACATGGACCTAGGAATTTAAAAAGCACCTCCCAGTTAGGCAAAACAGATGTAGCTTTTATAGCTAGTTTTCATCAGAGACTTGAGAAATCTACTCTATAGAGTATCCAGGAACTCAAACAGGTCTGCAAATCTTTGTTTTTAATGAATCATCATTCGCACACAAAAAAAGAAACATCTTCAGAATATTTTCAGCCAGTTTTGTTTCTAGTGGAAATGTTTAGAGTGACTCACTAGTAATGAACAAGGAGAGACATGAATAATACCATGAGGTCAGAAAAAGAGGTAGGGGAAGCACACACAAGAAACACTAAGCATGCAAAGGCAAAAGGACTAGTGCCTGTGAAATGGCTTGCACTGTAAGTGGAGAAGTGGGAGATGCAAGTCAAAAAGCTAAATGCAGTACTTGAAAGCCTGCTGAAAAGTTTGTGATGGTGGATTCACCAGTAGATCAATTGTACCTTTCAGTGCATTTGGGCAAAAGCTCACGAACCCTGGGAGAGCGCCGCTGTAGTTAGCATTACCAAGAAATGATGAATGCGAAACACGTCCAGCTGCCTTTTGGAGTTTTGCAGAGTTTGCATCTTGTGAGCAGCAAAGGAGTGATTGGGGCAAAGTTAAAGGAAAATCAGGCTGAATTCTGATCTGGAAGATCAGACATTGACCACATTTTAAAAATCATTCATCAAAGAGAGCACAGGATGGAGGAAATCATTCATTGTTGTTGCTCATAAGAAATAATTTGCTAGCCTTCCTCACGAATTTAGAAAGTTAAATAACTAGCACCATCCAAGACATTGGCTAGCCAAAAAGACCAGCTGAGGGAATCCCTACCCTAAGCTGTGCTGCAGAAGACAAAACAATGGCCTGGGGCTTGGCAGCACAGAGCGCTGGTGAAGAGTCACCAGGGCAGGCACCTGGAGGCCGGTTTAGACCTCAGGCAAGCTTTGAAGGAATCCAGTCTTCAGTGCATGCTTTTGGTGATGTGCCCAGAAGATATTTGAAAGTCTACAAACTACTGTCCACTGTTACATAAATTACTTACTCCACAGAGTGCTTATCCTACACTTCTAGAGATATGAGTTTCATGTTTGGCTGGTATGAAATAACAGGGACAGTAGACAGAGCTTCTTTTCCTTCGTGTCTAATTCTCCTTTCATTCAATCATTATTCATGTCACTTGGGTGAGCTCAGAGTAACCGATTTACCCTAGCAGTCAGTAAGAAAGTAACTAGGTTCTGAGATCCTGACTTTCCTTGAGCATGATCTTCATGTGGATTAATACACACAATTTCACTGGCTTGCCAATAGCCTCAGGCTTTTGATCCACAAGTGATCTGGCTAACACTGAGCTATCAAACCACAGGCAAAAGTTTTCTTGTAGTTTGGAACTCTCCCCTGGGTGCTAGTTTCACCTTCCTAAGCAAAACGTGCAACATATTATTTTCTGGGATGTGCTGAGTTTACTAGCATTGCCATATTACATTAAACCCCTCAAATCCCAAACTCATGTTTGCAATACTAGTTGGGCAAGTCTGCGAAATGTACAGGGGATCATCAGCTGCAGGGGAACTGGGACTTCTCTCGGCTTCTCCCCAGGCATGTGAAATGCTACTGAACATCCCTTGCTCACTTGTGGTTCTCCTTGGATGCTCACTTCTGTTGCCTTCCGCTGCTCCAGCGCCATCCCACTGGCTTTCACCCTGTCAGGCTCCCCAGCTGTCCCAGCACACAAGGCACTGCCCATGGTGGTGGGAGCTTTGGCTGCCTGGACTTCCTCGCTGCTGGCATCAGTGCCAGCACAGGTTGCAGCAGGACTTCACCCAGCAATGCCCCTTCAGACCTCGCTGGGGGCCCAGAAATGTGACCTTCCCCTCAAGCCCATTGCATCTGGGACAGCGCAAACCCCAGTGGTGTCAGCTTCCTCGCAGCAGTGTCATGTCAGCCCTGCCAGGCCGCAGCTGGGTGAGCTAAACTGAATTCATGCTCAATAAAACTGAATTTAGGCTCAGTTCCCATCCCCAGCTTCAAACCATGAGTCAGGGTACCCACACCTCCTGCCTGTGGCCGACCAGTCACAGCGGAGGGGTGAGGAGTGCCTTGTTCTGCCTTTGGTATGGGGTGCGCTCACTTCCTACATCCAAAACTGAGCCAGAGCTACATCTCACTATTAAAGATGGTATATCGAAACGAAACCCTCTCCTGATGTTTCGCACGTGGTTAGTCTGACAGCACTGCTCTGCGTGTGCATGTGCATGACACACATCTACCAAGGAAAAGTACAGGAAGGGGTTATGGATGGGAAGCTCTCTGGCCTGCAGTAAAACATGAGGCTTCGATTTAGCAAGCAGTAAAGGTTTCCCAGCTACTCAGCACATAGTAGGCTGTGCGACATCTCATCGCCCAGCGTTTGCAGCTGCTGACACAGCATGGATTCGCAAAACAGACGTTAACGATGGGCCGGGTCAGGGAGCTGTGTGCATTTTCCACAGGATGGTAAGGATACTGCAAGCAGAAGATGAGTCTAGCCAGTCAGATACAATCTCCATGAGCAGTTTGGGATCCTTCCCCTGCAAGCTGGGCTGAGCATGGAGCTTTTAGCTGGGAATGTGCTCTTATTCCCCTACCACAAGGATTTGCCTCACCAAGCCGCCTTGAAGGCATCTAGTCAAGTAGTAGTCAACTTAGGGATGGCAAGGAAGGCTAGCAAAGGCACTTGGGTGACTCAGTGTGCTGGAGATACCCCACTCCTACAGCAGTGTCCTCTGTCACACACAAGTTATTAGCTGCCTCCTGGCACCAGAGGAAGGGTCCCTTGTTGGAGCACTCCTTTGGTGGTGTAGATGCTGCTCGCCACTTGCCGTCCTGGCATGTGTCCCTGCCCTCCAGGCCAGAGGGGCTTCCAAAGGAGCAGCTGCTCTGACCAAGGCTGGCTGACTCTTGCCTGCTAATTGAATGGTGGCACGTGGGTCTGCACTGGCATCTGCAGCTGGAAGGCCTGTAATCCTGTGGATGCACCAGTCCTCCCTCTGCCAAGGGCACCCTCCCACCACCTTCATGGGCAGAGCTGACTGGGGACACAGCCCAGCAGGTCTGGCTGGACAATGGGCCAAGGCAGCATCTCTGCCAGCAAGCCCTGCAGAATTTAGGCAGGACTTAAAGGTCACCTCCCGAGAGACGCTCGGAAGGGAAAACAGCCGTAGCAAAACCTCCAGCAGTGGAAAGAAGGGCAAGCGGAAGACCTGGGAGGTGCAGCAGGAGGTCAGCCCAGCCCACTCCGCTCTGCGCACAGCACACGGAAGGGACTGTGGTCTGTTTATCTGTAAACAGTGGCACTGTTCAGCACAAACATGCAATCAGCCTGAGCTTGGAAAGCTTCACGTCCTTCTTGGTAACAGCATGATAGAAAATAAGGCCTTGGCTCATTGCCCTGAGTACATTGCTGAAGTGGGCTGGGTGAGGAGCAGGGAAGAGCTGGAACAGAAAAGGTGAGCTTTGATTTTCAAGTCTGGTTTCCCCAACAATGTGATCTGGGCAGTCCCAGCAAGGGAGACCCTGGAGCTGGACGTCTAGGGAGGGTGCAGAGCCCTAGGACTTCTCTGAAGAGCTGCTCAGCATCCTGGTCGCAGCTTGCTTTCTGGGAAAAGCTACCTGTGACACCTCAGGCTGCACACAAGTACTATCTGAAGCTGCTTTCTTTTGGCCATAGGTATTTACAAGGCATCTATTACTCGTGTCCAAGAATCCTCACAGGTCTCTCTCTTCTCATGAAGTCAGCCAAAAATGTGATCCCCATCTTACAGGCGAGGAGATGAGGCACCTCAAGAGCAAGTGATTGTGCAAGAGCCAAAGACCCAAGCATTAGTGTCGCAACTGCTTAAAAACAAGCACACCATGGGCTGGAGCTCTCTGGGTGAGTCCCAGGATGTATCCTCCCCTGCAGAAGAGCAGCCTCGTCTATTCGAGTTCTGCACGTTGAGAACTTCTAATACTGGGGAGACTAAAGCCCAGGATCTTAGTTAGGCAGCATTAATCCATGTAGCCATGTGTGTCCCCTTGCTCTCTTTCACCACATGTGACCGTACCTGCACTAAAGGTCAACTTGCTTCACAGGGAACTGGTAGCAGCAGAACAGCACCCAGTTCCCTACTGCGTATGGAGAAGGGGCATTTCAGCTTATAGCTGCTGAGAAATTTTCTACTTACAATCATGCACACAAATAAAAGCACTGGACATCCAGCCATATGAATGCAGTAAAACCTAGGCCTGAATGTAATAAAAACAACCCTGATCTGATAAAGCTTAAAAATCTGTCCCATGGGCTGAGTTAGTGTTTTCCCTGCAGCGATTTCTTTTAGCTAGCAAGCTTTAAGTTATGATTTCCATTCATTAAATTCACTGAACGTGTCGATAATTGGATGTCTTAGCACTCATGCACAGACAAGACCCTGGTGTTACGATTTCTTCTGCAGCATCAGCCACACAGCAAACAGCAAGGGACATAACACCGACTGCTCAGGCATGTGAAAGGTTGAGGAGACTTCACAGTCCCAAGTTTGAGTGCTGATATAGTGACTGTGTTGCCAAGACCTCTGATTCCCCAGCCCACCCTTTACCTGGGGGACCATTCTGGGAGACTGACCAAGGTGTGTTCAAACTCAGGTCCTTGGTGGCAAAAAAGAGACCGATGCTGGCCACTTATTTAACAGGAAAATCCCTACTAAACCTCCCTATCACCTCCTCCTCAGGAACATTCATGAGTGACTGGTTCACATTTGCCACAGTATTTTCAAGTTGGGACTGTGAGCTCCACAGTTCCTCACCAGCAGGACAGAGTGCAGGAAGAGGGTTTCTGGAGAAAGCAGCCATACTCTTCCACTCCATACAGGTTGGGTTTTTTCCCCACCCTTACTCCACCAGATAAGTCCTTAGAAGACATGTGTATGCAATTTGATTCCTTACATTTACCTTGGGGATTCTTTCCAGACGTTGTCCCCAACAGCATCTTATTTCTGAGACATTAAAAAGCCACCCTATTCAAATGCAAATCAAGTCCTTCCTGACAATAACTGTTGAGTAATTTTGACGTCAATACAAGCACTCTAGCCGGACGTTCCAAGAATAGACCTGGTGTTTGGGAACGGAGCAAAAAGGAAGCGACCACAGATAATACACAGGAGCAACTCTTTAAAAGAGAGACTGTGAGGGGAAGATAGCACATCCAGGAGTGTCAGGAACCTAAGCATCAGAGGTTTAGAGCAAGGGACAAGAATGGAAAGCTAGGCTGGAGCAGGCTGAGGAGCGGGCTCTCCTCAGACCTAGGGTGAGAGAGCTGGGGCTACCATCTTGGGTGAGTCCATTTGCCCAGAGACAACCCTAAGCTCTTGCCCTTAGACTGCCTTTTGACCAACGTTTATGCATTTGGAACTTGCTTAGGTGCCTCTGCCCTGCGCTATGCTATATGATGTGCCCTCTGGAAATTTTCTTCTGCGCAGTGTGTGCCGTCATGCTCCTAAAGCTGGTTGGAGAGAGGACACTGAACTTGCATGCCTTCAGAGGGAAAGGCTTTCAACCAGAACTTGGTACCAGAAAGTACATTCTGACACAGAACTAGCTAGCCCACCCCGAGAAAGAGACACATACAGCGTGTATTGCTGGGGAATTGATAGAGCAAACTGCTGGCCCCCCAAGGATCTCGAAGGCAAATAGCATGCTCTAGAGCTGAAGTAGACCCCTTAGGAAACATGATCCAGCAGAGAGGCCATTGATGTGCCTGCGTGATCAGAGGAATACATGCAGAGCTTCCCGAGTGACGTGGCATTTGAGCACTATTTGGAATACAATGGCCTTTCTGCCTGTTTTGGAAATTTCTGACATTCTAAGTACAATCGTATTCGTAATGATTACATCTGGCCTTTCTGATCTGCTTGCTCATCAGCCAGTAGAGACCCCTCAGGTACAAATCTCGTCTCAGCTCTGCCCTGTTCTGCTGCTTTGGATTTGTCTTGTGCTAATTAATCACCCAGGGATCTCAGAGAGCTTTATAGCATTAACCCTTTCACCTCTGAAAAACTTTCCTCTCCCATTCACAATGAGTTGCATATTTATCTGCCACAGACTTAGTGTTCAGTGAAGCCTGGAACCACCACATTATGGTAGGCAGTTATTATTTTATCCCCCCTCTTTTGCAAAGCTGATTTATCCAAATTCACAAGGCAAATCAGTGACAGAGATGGGGAATAGACATGGCGTTCAAACCTTGAGTTGTCCTGCAGCCATTGGTAAGCACTCCTCGTGAAAATGATTTCTCACTTTTTCATACAAACCCAAGCATAACCTCCACAGGCTGGAGCCCACCTTTAGTCATGCGTGGGACCAGATTTACCTCCTGAGGGACCTTCTGCCCATTTCTAGGAGACTATGGGTCTCCTCTTACCACTAGAAGGTGGTATGGTAAAATTCTAACTTTTTAAACAAAAGGCTGTCATTAGTCACTTTATGCCCAGTTAAGAACAACTCATTAGTACATATCACCTGCTGTTCTCTGTGGCCTGCTTCTCTTCCATGTCTTTGAGAACAACATCATGTACCTATGTCCCAGGGGAGCTGCACTGCATACACTCCCTCTCCCCACACACATTTTCTATCAGCTGCGGCTAGATATCCTCCTAGACAGGAGGATAAGGACATGGCCGTTGGACCACGCAGCCCCAGCCTGCCACTGCCTCAGGTGGCATATGCTACAGACCATGGCACAGGGTGGCCGCACAGTTGCACAACCTGCCCAACCAGACTTGGCCCCAGCTTCCCACCTGAATGCTGGTGTTCCCATCTTGGCCCTGCACAGGTAAGAGGAAAACACCCTCTTGGTTTCCTACTTAATCCCTCCTGTCATCTTCAGACAGGTCTGGAAACATCTCAGCGCATTTGAAGGGATGGGGGAAACCATGTTCTCCAGTAAATATGGCTTTACCAGGAGGGAAAAAATAGAGATGGCAGTAAAGTAGAGGAGAATTGCTGAAGCACAGCTGACACATGGACCCCGAAAGAAGTGCTGACCTCATGCTTCCTCATTAATACGATCTATACTGCCACATACGGAGGAGGCTCCTGTCAGGAAACAGTGCACCACATAACCCATCTGCAGATTCTCCTGCCAGCTGCTGGGCCCTGGCAGCCAGCCCCTTGAGTTGCCTTCGGGCAGTGGACACTGTGGGCTGTCCCAGGCTGGGAGGGCTGGCTCTGGGTGCCCTCACAGCCCCCGTGCACACCTGGGTCTCTCTGGGGCACCTCCAGGCAAGGTCCTCCCCTGCACTGGGTTCCAGGCTTCAGCTGGATGTGTAATGAAGGGAAGCAACCCTCCCGCACCCGCTCCCCATGACTAGAGACCGCACGCTCGCAGGGGCAGACGCAGGGCTGAGCCCGGCCAACACGGGTGCCTGCCTGTGGTGGTCTGCGGGCAGCGGGCAGGCAGCGGGCGGGCAGCGGGTAGGCAGCTGGCAGCGGGCAGCAGGCAGCGGGCCGGGCTGGGCGCGCAGCGCAGGAAGCACCTGCTCCCGAAGTGACGGCTCTCTTATCGGACCCCGGTCACATCAGGTGGCTTCCTTGTTTGCCTTGGCAGTGGGCCCCCGTGGCCCCCTCCGGCTGCCACTGGCGAGCTGCTCCTCCGCTCCTTTTTTCCCTCTCCCAAGCGTGTCCATTGATCAGAAGAGAAAACTGCCTGGAGACCTTCCCAGCACACGGCTCCAGCCCCTGCTTCCCCTCCTGGGGCAATGGCAGGGAGTGGGGATGAGGGGCACGGGGTGCACCCCCCTCCATCCCACAGTGAAGCTGCCGACGCACTGGCCACATGCTTGGCCACCAACATGCAGCGTGGGTCCCTGTCCCCCTGTGAAAGAGCTGGTGCTTCAGGACCCCAGTGCGGCAGTGGGGGACAGTGGCCCCCACTGTAGGCGACGGGAGTGTGGCGCAGCCTTCCCCAAACCAAAGGCTGCCTTGTGGTGCCGTGGCCACCCCAAGCCAGAGTGACAGTGCTTTAAAAAAATAAATCAATGCTTGCGGTTCCTCTTCCTTCCTCCCTCTGTCCCTCTGCGGTCTGGATGATTTATTGAGCAACGGCTGGTCCCAGCCGCAGGGCGGCTGCGCCCGAGGCTCTCCCCCGGGCAGCACCAGGGGAGAGCCCACCTGGCTGCACCGAGGTGTCGCACGGCATCCCACCAGCATCCCGAGATCCAGGAGCTTTCAGGAGCAATTCCCCGCATCGCCTTCCAGCTCTGCCTCAGGGGCAAACCAGGAGGATGAGCGGGGTGCGGGTGCGCGTGCTGATCTGCATTTCAGCCGCAGAAGCTGGCTTGACTCCAAGACGATGCCGTTTCAGTTTGACATCCACCTCTTAAATAATCTTCCAAATAAATTTAACCAGTGGGTTAAATATTGGTGCATTGAAAGGTAGCACTACTGCCATATAAAGATAACAACAGATGCTGAGCACACACATATTTTAAAGCCGTACCCCGGTGAACAGTCCCCTGTAAGTTATAGATGTATGACAGAAATTGTTTGGCTTTGGATTTTACGAGACATGCAAGGAATAGTCTTACAACGTATTTTCCTTCTCCTCTTTTTTCTTTCGCCTAATCCTTAGTCTTAGACTCTTTTGATACGGAGAACTCATTTCTCCAGGGGCAAAATTTGCAATGAAAAAACGCTCAGAAGAAACTTTTCATACTTAACACACTATGCAAAGAGGAACAATAAGATAATAATAGGGCTGAATATTCATTATGCTAATCAAATGTTAATAAACTGTGGGACAGTGTGCAGCTCATTTTGGCTCCCCATCTCCATCTTTCTTTCTTTCTTTCTTGCCCGCTTGCTTCTCTCCTCCTGTCTCCTTTTTTGCTTCTTCCCTTCTCCTCCCACTATATGAGCAGGGCTTGGAGAAGCCATCTTGACCAAAATGACAAACATTCAGATCGACAGCGTTATTTGTTTAAAACAATCCTGCAAATAGTAAACACTGTCAGACAGATGTGCAACATCTGTGTAGTTCAAGCAGTTGGGACCTCAGGGAAGCCTCAAATCCAGAAACAGACAATAGCCAATAATCGGAGAAGCCCCAAACAGATATGTGCAACTATGCCATGTTCAAGACCTGAATAATTAAAAACGAAGACTACCTCATGCAACTGTCACTGTAAAACAGAATAATAGTTAGGTTTGGGCATCAGACATCCTCACAGTTATGTGTACAGTATTTTCATTTCACTGCATTAATTATGTAAGCAGACAAAAAAATAAAGCACAAGGTAACATGCTCATGATCAGTAAGAGCAAAGGCTTGGGTATAGTATCTGTAACCAGAGATGCACCAACATCGTGTGTCTCCAGTTTCAGATAATCACCTGGTGTCAAATCCTTTGTGCTGGGGGTGTGCCGCAGAGCAAGGCATAAGAGACTAAACCAGTGTGCAGTGCTGAAATACAACCCGGCAGGTGACCCTCTCCCTCCCTCTCTGCAGCAAGACCCTGCCTTAGATATACCACCGTGCCTGCTACAGCAGCAGGCTCCCTCTTTGCCTCCTGGGCGAGCAGCCAGGGGAGCAGTCAGCCGAGCGGCATCACTCTGAACCTGGTGTGTTGTGTCCAGGCCCCTCTGGGACACCTCCTTCCTCGGCAGCCTGATGGCCAGGGGTGCTGCCTGCCCCTGCTCCCTGGGCTGGGGGACCCTCATGTAGGGGCCGAGCAGCCCAAGTCCCCTTTGCTCTGCTGAGGCAGCATTTAAGCGGGCAGCAGCATCGGTCTTGTTCTCTCTGGGCAAAGAAGAGACCGCTCAAGGAACAGCATAGACACGGTCTCACGGATCTTGGAAGTGCCCATACAGTGCTACAGCTCCTCAGCACCCAGCACTAGATGCTGAGGGTCTGCCACCAGCGCAGTCACGGTAGGCTTGGTCTTTCTCTGTCGGCTTAGCTCTGGGTGGCTGGTGGCAGAGTCAGAGCTGCCCTGACCTGGGCTTTTATCGCTTGGCATGTTGTGGGAGCCACACAGCAACCACCCGTGGGAGATGAATATTAACCTTGCTAAGCATGGCTGGAAGGACTGCAGGGTCACTGCAGCAGTGAGCCCCGCAGGCTGCTCAGGGCAGGCCAGAGCGAGGGTCGAGTTGGTGGTCTGCGCTGGCTGCCCCAGCGAAGGCACATGCCTTCTGCCAGCCCAAGGACGACAGCGTGCAGCACTGCAGCTCGCTCTGGGTGTTTGCACGACTGCTGGCACCAAGGGGCCACGTCCAGTCCTCTTGCTTCTGTCCCGGCAATCCAGAAGAGGTGTGACAGGCAGTTGCCAAGCGAACGCTGAGGGCATACCTGAAGGATCCCATCCCCGCTGGCTTGATCTGCATCTGCACTCAGAGAAGCTGTGCTCCCTCTGAGCCACAAACCCTGAGCATCCCTCTCTGGGGAGAGACAAACACCAGCTCCTACAGGCATGTAGCCCTTTTTCTTCTCTGCCGTCATGCTCGTGACTGCTTCTCAGTCCACCGCTTGAGCAAGGGCAGCAGAGCACAGACACGCGGACGCATTGCAGCGCTGCTCCACACTGCTGCAGAGACCTGCTCGCTGTGCTGCGCACCATGATGTCCCATGCAGCAGCCGTGGGCTTTCATCAGTCCAGCTGAAACTAGCAAGGTTTTCCTTTCTTAATCCTGGGTGTTCGCTGTGCTGCGAGACCAGGAGCTCTCCCAGGAAGGTCCCTTCGTGCTTCGCTCACAGTGGGCTTGGGAAGCTGCCCTGCTGGGTGGGCAGCCAGCAGACTGTGAAATAGCCACAAGTTAAAGCTTGAAGTTTGGTTCAACACTGTGACTAGGCGCTGATCAGGGGATGGGAAGGGGCTGCAGTCTCCTTTGTACTGAGGAACTCACATAAGGCTTGGCCTTTGCCAAACTGACCCTGAATGAATACTTTCCAACACTCTTAGCCTAGGACACACAGCTAAGGCGATCCATCTGATCTTGCCTTAATTTGTCACTGGCATTAGCTTTCTTGGCCATGTTTGCTTTTCTCTCCCACTGTACAAAATTCACTTCACTGCTCACTCTCCCCCTTTCCACCAGCTTCTGTTTCTAATCTTCTGGCTTCTTCACGTGGGTCATGCTGTGCCCTCACCCCCATGAAAGAAAAAAAAAGGAAAGAAAGAGAAGATAAGAAGACCTCACAGGAAGCTGTTTCCAAGATCCAGGAAAACATCTCTTGTTGTGCAGCTCCACTGCTCCTGGAGTCATTTTGGGAAGAAATCAGCCCTATCATCTCTATGTGTCTTCCAGATGTGCAGGAGTCCAGGTGGATGCATGCCAGGCAGGGCATCCTTAGGCGTGTACGAAAGCCACTGCCCTCAGGATGCCCCCCAGCCCCCCCCCAGCTGTGAGAGACAGAGGTACTCCTGCCTCCTTCAATGCACCTTCCAACCAGGATGCACATCCTAAATGTCCTGGTGCTCGCTTGGGAACGAACGCCAGCCTCGCCAAGTGCCCAGCGATACTGCCTGTGCTGCATCGCCTCCATTTTCACCCATCTCTGACGGGCTGCCTATGGAGCAGGGAGCTGGGACTCCAGCGCTCCCTGTGTGAGCGTGGCAGCTGGCTGCTCTGCGGTGGAACTGTTTACCCAAGTTGTCTGTTGAAACAGAGCAGACACCTGGGTACCAGGGTCTGAAGGAGGAGAGTGCTGGTGTGAAGCTGGGTACAAGCCTGTGGCTACTGCTGGGGAGGGCTTTGGTTTTCTTTCTTTGGCCAGGCATCCGTGTTTGCTTTGGCAGAACTGAGGTGCTGTTGACACTGGGGGCAGAGTTCAGGACATCACCAGAAAATGAAATTCTGAATTCATTTGTGTTGAAATAACAAAGGCAACTGCCTCTCAGCATGCCACACTCCACCCACTCAGCTGCGCTCTCTAAGGTTGCAGGGCTTTGCTTCCTTCAACCCATCCCTGCAGTCTCAACGCTCCCCGTCTGACTGCTGACTACGAGGAACATGGGATGTTTCAAGGGGCTTTGCAGAAGGAAGCACTGCCCCACCAGTACAGGCTGCTTTCTGCTAGACCTTGCTGCTAGCAAACATGAAGCTCAGCTTCGTTGTCTCGCCCATCCTGCCAGCGAAAGGCTGCATTCTGGGGACTGCTCAAGAGCCCTGCTGGCTGTGACTCCAAGCGAAGTGCTCCAAGGGTGGCGTTAGGTGGGATCTGGCTTCTCCACGGCCTTCCTGCTGTCAGGAAAAGGGAGCAGAAGGCACCAGGTTTCTTCGCTCAGTGTGGCTGGAGACACCTGCCTTCCTCAGCCTTTTACATGACATAGGAGCAGAGGAGAAGCTTGGCATGTCCTGATGCTCTTACGACACCGATCAGGTGTTCCCCTAGGGAATATCTCCACAGCAGGAGGAAGTGGATGCAGCCAGGGCAGTTCCCTGCTCCTGCTAATGTCACATCCCTGGGGATGCAGACAGCTGCACGCAGGTCAGGTTCACCTTGTCCATTGTAGAGGAGTACAAAAGCAGGCTGGGAGGGAGGAGACAGGAATCAACACGCAACAGCTGAGTCACGGTGCATTGCTGCTGCAGGAGGGCTCTGGGTCATAAGTAGGACAAGGCTCCATCCCTCCATGAAAGCTGAAAGTAAGCTCAGCTGCTTTGGAGGAGGTAGCTCATGAGGTCCCATCTGCACCAAGTACAGCACAATATTTCTCTGAAGTATTTGCCCCCCCCCCCCAAATGCACATACCCCTCTCTGCCAAGCAACTCCTGCCCTGCATCGCCCTCCCACAACGTGATTTAGAAAAACCCACTGGGGCCCGAGTCCACGCAGTGCTGACCGTGCTGTGACAGAGTCGAGATGCAAGTTCCCTGGCCCTCATGCGGGGTGTCAGATTCCCTTTCGAGGCATGTGGACCTGGTTCTCCATTTCTCATCCTCTCAGTCTTCTCCAGAAGCTTGTTTGTTTTGCCCCTCACCAGAATGTGCTGCAGCATGTTTAGGCTCAGAAAGAAAAACAGCCAACCCAACAGCTGCTGGAATTTGGGGAAGGGGAAGGGAGGGAAATGCTTTCAGTTTTGACTTTTAACCACAAAGTGCACACTGGATTCTTCCTGACAAAAGTGACAAGAAACAGAGCCATAGGTCTTCACTGGAAGCAGAAGGAGAAAATGATGAAGATACTCCCTGCCGCTTGTGTCTCTCGCTGGTGTTTTCTGGTAATAACAGGGAGGGAAGGCAATGGATCTGGCAGGGTTAGGTGCTGCTGTCCTCCACACAACTGAGCAGAAGAGGGCTACAGCTATGTCCACTCACTGAGCTGAGCAGTAGACTTGAAAGCAGACTGAAGCATACTGCGCCCTTAGGCCTCTTACTTTCTGCCCATCTTCTTGGCTGTCACTCAAAGTGTCCGTAGTGTGCCTCGGAAGATCTGAGCTTTTCACTGAGCCCACAGGAGAGAGCTCAGCATCAGGTCTGATGTTTCCAAACTCTACTACTGCTCAAGAAGGGCACTACAGAATCACATAATCGTAGAGGTTGGAAGGGGCCTCTGTTGATCATCTGGTCCAACCCCCCTGCCAAAGCAGGGTCACCTACAGCAGGCTGCACAGGAGCTCGTCCAGGTGGGTTTTCAATATCTCCGGAGAAGGAGAATCCACAACCGCCCTGGGCAGCCTGTTCCAGTGCTCCGTCACCCTCCGA
>Ga0181612_140314_pt1 | contig 20736 bp, 7 predicted proteins | sample HoacroProtozoa21_FD_119630 | JGI IMG/M metagenome (GOLD analysis project Ga0181612, IMG submission 119630) | Hoatzin crop microbial communities from Cojedes, Venezuel. Combined Assembly of Gp0051906, Gp0051904, Gp0051908
AGCTATAATGTAATAGATGCCAAAACTTTTACGTGTGCATGTGTGCATACATACTTTTCCAAACTTCCCAGTCATGCATCCCATCTTACAGAACCTCTCTGTACAGAGGTTATTTCTTTGTGCCTCTTGTCAGAAAGGGCCTGCAGAATGTCTTCTGCACAGTCTTCAGTGAGGCCAACGTTGTGTTCAGTGCTTATGGAAAAACAACCAGTTCAAGGCTTGCAGAAGAGTTGGCATGTTTGTTTAAATTTCTTAAAGGCGTCACAGTGATAACAGCAGCTGAACAGCATTTGTTCTGTGTGCAGTAGAACTTTTTTTTTTCTTTTAATGTATAAAAAAACATGAAACACTACAGCAGAATAATATCTGTGAATCCTGCCTAGGGTCACTCAGATATCCATCTAGTGTATTACAGTACATTCAGAGAAAGACAGGAGAGCAGATAAAAGACATTAAGCCATGAAATTATGGTCAACAGAAATGTTTTATATTTTTCATTGTTTAGAACCTGATACAGTAATTGTTCTCTATCATGCATAATTGCCACAGTGTTAAAATACAATTGTTGAAAGCGTTACTCTTTGATCCATAATTTGAACCTTTATACAGGTCACGTAATTGTCTACATACAGAACTATTTGTCTGTGACTGTTTCACAGGTACACATAATTCATGTCTGTTCTTTTTTAAGTGAGCTGAACTTAATTCTGTTGAACTTACCCAAGTTAACCATTTTTCAGCCTCCAATGGTGCAGTAAAAATGTACTTCCTTAAATCTGGTTAGCTTGCAGACAGAGTCTGACAGTAGATTTAGTACAGCTGCAGTATTAACATTCAAAACTCCCATGCTGCACAGTTTTCCCACATGCTACATAAAAATGCAGTACAGTTTCTCTCTCCAAGGCTCCTCCATTAGGGCATTAACTGACTGTATGCCGCCAGTTTGGTTAATGTTTTCATTTATATATAATACAGTTTTACTCACTCACCCAAATTACTATTTATTGCAGAAAAAGTATGGTAAAATAATAATTTTACCCAATATTGGCTTAACATTAATTTTCAAACTATGAAAGTCAATGGAAAATAAATCTGCATGAGGACTGGTGAAATGAAAGATGTAGAATCATGGAATAAATGAGTTGCTAGAGAATAACTTGTGCTTGTATGTATTCTTAAACAGTTATAAGAAAATATAACAGAGAAAGTTTCTGCAATTATAAAGGAAGCAGCATGGATTTATGTACTCTGTAATAGTGGGAAGTGGGGAAAATGCTCATGAATCAGGATCATAGCTTTTATCATCTCCTACCACAACACTGAGTTTTGTTAACTCAATTTCAGAACGGCAGCTTTGCCACATTTTTGTGTTTTTTGAGGAGGGTGTAATGGCTTCAGAATGTACCAGTGAGTTTTTGGAGATAGGTTTGTAAGTTATGTTTCAAAAGGTGATGGAAGGAGACGCGGGTTTCTTTGAAGGCCTGAGCTGTAGAACCCTGATGATTTGGATGTTGTCGAATTTCTGGTCAAGAACAAAATGGACCCAAACAGATTTCAGTCTTCGATCTTTCCTTCTGCTTGTACATGATAGGACTGAGTGCTTTGACAGCAAGCTGCCTCTACATCATTTAATCCTTAAAGGCAGTGAATGGCTTCGGCGCCTGTTTGCTTTCAGTAAACTTGAGAGTAGTCTGCTACTCTGAATAAAGCATTTGAATTCATGCTTCAAGTTAAACTGTTTGTCTGTAAGATGTGCATTTTACAGACTGAATTTCACTTGGTAAGATTTTTGGAAATGTAAATCACTGGGTTTATGGAGTAGATGGATTTGAGAGCCCTGTGATAGGTAAATAACAGCAGGAGTACAGCCTCCTCCATTTCTTTTCACGTCAAAAGAAGTCTTATTGTTTTTGTCCTCTAAAGAAATATTTCCTAGCCTTTATTTTACCAAGGGTCCTTTTTAGCAGCCAACTAGATTTTTTGGACCTTTATCAATTTTTCAGTCCGCGTCTGGAAATCTTTCCTCCTTTCTTTATTCAGCTGCTAGTGGTCCCTCCTCTCCAGAAGAATCTCAGCTTTAATTTCTTGCGGGGTCGGCTGCAGAGGATATAGAGCTGTGCAAAATTCTTGCTGGTGCTGCTGCTGCAACTCCCGATGGGAGTACAGAGTCCCACAGCCAGCAGGGCCCTGGAGGAGGAAACAGCATAAACATTCTTCATAAAGCAGAGAAAATAGGTGCAGGCAAATATTTTAAATTGAACTATAATGAAATTATTGTTTATGGCCCAGCTTCTACCTTACATCCAGAATTTGTCATTTAGGTGATTGGGCCAGCAGGTGGCAAATATAATTGAACTCAAGAAAATAAATAAGGAAGTAGGCTGGGGATTGTTTGCTAAAAAGAAGACATCTAGTTTACTAATTAGGAGGATTTATAGGATGCTGTACTTAAAAATAGAGGATTATTGATAGCTCATCTTAATCATGAAAGTTACCTTACAGTTTCAGTTTCCTACAACCAACATTGCTGCAGCAGTCAGATGTGTGATTACAACATGCGCAGAGAAGCTGACCTCGTGCCAATCCGCCTGACATGGACAGCATTGTCTCAGAAATGGAGGGCAGGAGTTGTAGGCTGTGCTGCTGCAGCCATATGGCTGCTGGTTTAAGAGATGCAGCCTGACTACCTGTGTGCTTTGGATTGCATTTCTCACTGCAATATAGACATAGGTGTAGAAAAGAAAAAATTGTATCCAGTTCTTTTAGCAGTAACCAGGAGCAAAAGACCTACTGCACTAGACGCTTATTTTCATCTGGAAACTTTATGAAAGCCTGCACAGGAACAACATTATTAATTTAGAGAGGAGGTAGCGAAAGATGTGGTACATTACATCTGGTTTTGAATTAGGTAGAAAGAGAAAAGAAGTTGGAATTCTTTTTAATTAATTACAAGAGAGTGTAAAAATCGTAGGACTGTAGAAATCTAGGAGATTGCTTTTGAAATTCTCATATATCTAAGTAGTGATCTAAAGGTATTTTAATGGAAGTCAGAAGTAGATATTGAACTAAAATACTTGTCAGTGGAGACTGCTGAAGTGGAAGTTGAATCAACCATTTTTTTGAAGGAAATAATAGTGATAACTCTGGCATTTAGGTCAACATCATCTCTCATTAAAGTTTTTCTCATAAAATTTTTATGTTCAAAGCTGTATCAGTCACTGGTGAGCTCATCGTGGCAGCCAAGTGTGAATTACACATTTCCCTATGCCCTTACCTAATTCATTTCTCTGTGCTACACTTTGGAATAATTTGAATATGAAGTATATCAGGAAAACAGAGTTGTGTTGTTTTGTTTTGTTCTAAATGGAGAACTCGAGCAGAACTGTTCCTCACGAAAAGTAACAAACATCCAGAGTGAGTTACCATGAAGGAGATTGCAGCTGAGATTGTAAATATTATTTTGAGAGACTTGGATTTCCTTCTGAAAGGAAAGAGCATTAAGGCGTATTTTGAAAATGTAGAAGGGGAAGAACAACAAAAAAACCCCGTAAGATAAATTTGGCTCACCAGCCTTTTTGCTATTTCATGTCTAACATTCATTTTGGAGCTGTAGCAGTTGCATCAAGTTGAGGCTAGTTTAGTTTTATGTGCGTGGTAAAATGGAGTTGCTTCACAAGGATCTGGTCCATTCTCTTCTGTCACATAATATTTCTGTTACTATGTCTGCACATTATTTCAACCAACCAAATACCTCTTTTTTTAACAATTTGGAGAAAAAGAAATGAAAGTTTCAAAGTAAATATTTCTGTATTCATTCTCATGCATTTTATTGTCCTATAGAGCTTCTTTATTGCGTATACCTCCAAGTAATTTGTAGCGATAAAATGCAATGCTGAAGTAAAATAGTTAATTAAAATTTAGATTTGTAATAGATTATTTTCGTTTTGTATTTCAGAGAGTTATGACTTAAGCTTTTCTTATGCCCAGCAACAAATAAATTAATATACAAGGTGTGCAAAAGCCATGCACATCAGTGTTGAGGCAAACGGTCATTAGGAGCTGTGGAATAAGCGGGTTCTTTAATACAGAAGACTTGTGCTTTGCATTTGACAGAACTGTTCTGAGCAGGGGCTCATAATACTCCAGGAAACTGGATTTTCTTGATTTGATAGGAACCAGTAGGTCTGGAGATGTCTTGATCTCTTTGCCGTTCCTCAGTTGCCTCCAGAAGCACACCAGTTTGTTACTGGAACTTCACTCTGGCTGCAGACTTCGCTCCTAAGAGATTAATGTGTCTCATGGACAGTCCAACTTAGTGTAGAAATTATTTCTAGTTTATTTCTGATTTAACTGAAAAATTATTCAGACTTTGTGTATTTTGTATGTGAGTAATACAAGTTTGGACTTTAGTATTTGTGCTAGCTGGTATTTGTGTGTTTTTGTTTAATGCAGGTGAGGATTATTATGTAAAATTGGTTAGTCTGAACCTTTAAAGGAGCTGCCAACATGCATTTGCCTGAGTTACTTCAGCAGTGGAGAAGAGAGGAAGAATTCCAAACACATCATCCTGATTTCAGAAGTCTGCAGAGATCTCAAAAGTGGACTGACCCACCTGCTTTAGGTAGTAAATAGTGCTCTGCTTTTGTTACATACAAATGGCTGCATATGCGCACTCCCTCTCTGTGCACGTGTAATCTGTAGATCCTGATCTGCCTAGACAGAAGTGTACATACACTTTCTGGACTGAAGTCGCTAAGCACTAAGAATAATTGTGTGTAAAGTGTCTGAGTGTTTATACAAGTATACAAGATATAGAGAAATGTAGTTATTTTTCATTTTGAAATAATGCAAATAGTAAATAATTCTTGAGAAAATAAACTGCAGTTTAGTTTTTATTTCAGTTCCCATGCTATTACATTGCCCTTGAAAACTGTGGAGTAAGAATGCGATGATCAAAAGGGAATGACAGTCCATCTTGTTTTCATTAAGTGACCAGTTTCGTACTACTTGGATGAAGCAGGTGTCCTTATTTGCATTCAGTTATAAAGATTCCTTATTCTCAAAATTAATTAATTGTAAGAAGTCAGGGTAGCAATTGTTATTAAAGGTGAGTGCTATTGTCCGGTACTCAGATGTTAATCAATATGAATTTTGATCTTAATAGCAATTATTATTATAATTATCACTATATAGCTTACATTTTTAGGAGCATTTCTTAATGATACGTGTGGGACTGCAAACTCTGCCTTCTGGAGAGTGCTGGTTATCTTTTTCTCTTTTTGAGTGTGTATGTGTTTAGTAGAGCCTTTGTTAGGCCCTGATCTACAAGTCTTATGCCTACAAGTAACCACCTCAGTGCACGCGTGGGCTGAAGTCAAGCACAGGAGAGAATGGGCCATGGCTCTGGTTCATGATTAATGCAGACAGGCACAGCTGGGAGGGTACCTCAAGTTTGAGACATCGTATCTCACTGCTGCTGTATGGAGGACCTTAGCCTGTGCTAAAACTTGAATGTAGCTACAAATTCGGCATTTTTGAAGGAAAACTGTGGGAGAGAATCTCAGAGTCTACATCCTATGTCAACATATTGATAGACTTCATCAACTCAAATCTCAGATGAATCTGTGTTTCCTGAGCCTGTTCCAGCTGTCATAGTTCCTTCCTGTAATTGAACTGTGCAGTGTACCATCCCAGGCAATAGAGCTGAAACTAGACTTTACATTTCATGATACTTTTGTGTTGAGAGCCCAATTAGTAACTGAATGTTGAAGAGCATGGCTTTATATAACTTATCTTTATTGCCCTGGAACTACATGGTAGAAGTAGCAGCAGTATGAATGACATCTTTCTCTCACATTTCCTTGAACATATGAGAGTTTTCTCTGTTACAGCAGGTGATTGTATTTACAGTAGTATCTTGGATCCATTTAAGTAGCAGGAAATGTTTTTGTATTTCTAATGTCCTATATGGTTGGCAAAAATTGACAGTTGCGGTTATAATCGCCCTGGATTCCCTGGTTGTAGCGCAGATCCAGAACTTACCTTTTCTCTAACCTTCCTCCAAAACAGAAAAAATAAGGCGTCTGAACATTACCAATTCCCTAAATGTTCAGAGACAATACTTAGCTCATAATTATAGGCGTTCCTCCTAAAAATCTAATTTTTTCTGTGTTCATCCATCCTGAAGTGGCAAAAGGTAGGAGAGAAGGGAGAAGGGAAAGGGAGGCTTTGGTTGCTCAGATCATAACTTCAAAAACAATGATGAAGAAAGCAACCTTTGTGTCTGTGTTTCAAAACCAAGGCACCAGGATAGCCAGCTGGTGATGATTTCTAAGCAACTGTAGTGGATATTGTTCACAGTTCTCGGCTTTGACATTATATAAGCTTTGTTGTTCAATTTTGTGCATGGAACCACTGGCATCATCTTCATCATGGGAGAGTATTTCCCCTTTCTGCGGAATCTCCTGCAGCACGCAGAAGTTGTACTGTACCTTTCAACTGGGTCCTACAAATGAAAGCCTCCAAGTGTAGCAAAACCATGTTCTCTTGGTTGTTGTTATGCATTGCGTATCCATGAAGGATCCTTCTGGACTTAGTTCAGAAGGAATAATTATACTATTGAAATATTAAACATCAAAGTTCTTCTTTTATTGTTAAACCAGTATTAAAGTAGGACAGAACTGATTTACAGTTTATGGCATTGCATTCCAGAATTGCTGGCGTTGCAGCTGATGTCCTGTTTCAGCAATACTGGCACTGCCAGGAGGCTCAGAAATTTAGATTTTAATCAAAAACTTTATTTGAGATACACTTCAGTTAAATTATAAATTAATCTTTCCTTGTGAACTTCTAAGCTGTTAAAAAGGGCAATGGCTGCAGCTTCCTTTGAAACAATTCAAAGCCTGCTTTTTGTCAGTATATGATTGCAGTATAATGGAATTGAAAGTTGTGTCTCTTTCTCACAGATTGTTATTTAATCACTATATATTAGCTTTCATTGCCCTTTTGATATATTTAAGCTCATAAACTTCTCATTGAATAGATTGAATTTACCGTTATGTTGTTACTTTTTATGAATAGAATAAATCAATATCAGATATGTTGGTTTGCACTGAATTGTTTATTTTAAGGGATGTTTAAACTTTACTGAAAGAAAATGGAAGGTGTCATGCCCAGTCCTCTACTGCAAAACTCATTATTTGGTAACACTTTTAGATACAACCTGCTTCAACCAGCAAGTGCTATACATGTTATCCAGAGGTACAAGGTTAATAAAATTTCCTAACATTCTGTGAAATGTAATATATTTTTCAGTATTCCCAATATATAACATTTGAATACTTGCAAGTTGTTTTATTATTGTAATAGAAAGCTTTCATTTCATTATTGGGGAAATATTCAAGAGTAAAACTAGTGGGTTTTTTTTTTCACTGCAAATATCAACTCTGTGTTGAAAACATCTGTCTGATATTTCCTTTTATATATATATATTATAAAATCTTCCATAAGATGTAGTCCTTCTCATTCAGAAATCAAATGTTAGCAGAATAATGAGAACTGCCTTCTAAAATGTATTGCCTAGTCCGTAATATTTATGGTACCCACAAAACTTGAAAACATCTGTTCTGCAGAGCAGTAGCTATTAAAATACACTTAAGAAGGAAGAGCGGTCTCTTAATTCAGAGTCAGAATTTTGCTTTGCAGGGGTTATTTGAGCTGCTGTGATTCCAAAAAAGTGATGAACATTTTTTTAGTTCTTTTGATTATGAGGAAATAGTAACTTGTTTCACTTTAAGGCTGTAGTCCTCAAATAATCTGTAGAAACCAGCTGACTTTCATCTGTAAATTTGAAGCACTATGTTAAGAAATATCATTGGGTTTGTTTTATCATTGAATTTTAGGAATGTTATTTCTTGCTTTTTTGGTTTGTTTAATATATGTTTGTTATTATTAATCAGGTGAAGTTCTACACAGACAATTGCAAAAGTGTGTATAGTGGATATAAAAACTTGGGAATCCTTTATCAGTGCAATCATGTAATAACAGCCCAGGCTTTGTGCTTGATGGAGGTATTTTGTTTGGGTTCAGTGTTGCTTCTGCAGTCTTTTCCTCACCAATTATGTATGCATCTTTATTATGGTATTAAGTAGCTAATTAAATCTGGTCAGGTTAACCTTTCTTGGTGATTAGAAGTAGGCATCTCATCCACTGAAAAAGCTAATCATTTTGGGTGGAACATCTTGTTCTTGTTTGAATAATTATCTTTGTTTACATTCACACAGCATTAATCACTTGAACCAGACATCTCTTGGAAAAAAAGGAGGAGTGCCCGTAGCAGGTTTTCAAATTCTGTATACAGAAGTTATAAGGGAGGCTGCATTTCCCTTCATTCCTCTCTGTGAGCAAAATAGGAAGACATTTTGAATCCATAATCCAGAATAAAATGTATTCCAAAAGTACACAGAGAACTGTAGTTTGTTTTCAAAAAACTTTTAAAAGCAAGACCTCCGGGCTGATAGCTGAACTGAAGTCCTGTTTCCTTGGTGAAAATTCTTCAGCGGTAGCATTGCAATGTTTTCCTGGTAGAGCATTTTTCATTCTTTTCCAGCTATTACTGTTACTCTTTTATAAGTCTATCTGTCTTTGTTTTGTGGCCTGTTCTATTTTGGAATGCTAGTGAGAGCTTCTTGGTCGTTTTTCCTGTCCTTCCCCTCAGTTTGATATTTTCTGCCAACTCTTCTGCCCTAAAGCCTTTGCCATTGCCTTTATTGCTCAGGGGAGGAGCGTATCCTAACAAATGCTCCATATGTTGTGGCTTCTGTCATCAAGGTTGGAAAGACCAAAAGCAGAGACTGCAGAGCGACCTTCTGGCAGTTTTTCTGTGCTCCCTCCACCTTGCATCTGAGGCTCAGGAGGTTGTGCTCTTCTGATTCGTCTTTGGGAAGGACTCTATAGCTCAGTCAAAAGATGTTCAGCTGAAGATTGTTTTATTTTAATCATGAAAAATTGTGATGTTTCTCAGGAACAAAATAGGAGATCTATTAGCTCGATGCTATGTAGAGAGCAAGTAGGATGCTAGGAATTATTAGAAAAGAAATAAAGAGAAAACACAAGAATCTTTTTGATACCACTATAAACCCATCATACATCTGCATCTTGTGTACTGTGTATCTTAAAAAGGAGATAATGAAACAATAAAGGCTGTAGAGAAGGGCAACAAATGCAATCAAAGATATAGCAGATGTGACTGTGAACCGCATTCATGTGTTCCTTCTACAAAAGGCCTTGGAGTCATTTAAAGATACAATTTTTATGCTATTCCTTTTCTGATTAAAATAATCTTCTGTAAGGGATTTTATGATACATATAAATACTATGATTATCGGTCTTCACGGTTAAAAAAGGCTTTTCTCTCTGGCAAGAGGAAGGCTATACATGCAAATTCAGACGACTCATACTTTTCCAGTAACTCTGCCCTTATGTTCCGACAGAATGAGGAAAAACTGTATGTTTCATATCTTCTTTTAATCTATTTCTTTGATTATCACTTTATTTCTGGTTTCCTTATCTTTACTGTTCTTTTACTTTTTTGTGGGTACATTTGTGTTGCGTTTTTCTCTTTTATTTGTTTGCTTCCTCTTGAACTTTCTCCCAAACCCTGCAGTTTTCCTCTTTCTAGCTAGACCTGAATGTACACATTGAATCATCATTTTTCTCTCCTTCCATTTCCACTCCCTTTCTTCTACTCCAGTATCTATATTTTCCCCTTTCATCGCTAGCATTACGATTTTTCCCTTGGCGTTTGTTGATGTCTCTCTTTCCCATGTACTCTCCTATCTTTTTCTTTGTATTTCGTACTTTAGCTCCGAAGGAGCGGCTGAACAGGGATTTGGGCCTTGAGCTTTTTCTTAACAGTGCAAAACTGGGTAAAAACTACCTTGAAATCATGGTGGGTAGGGTATCTCCTAACTGACCTGTGGCATGAGGATGACTGAGAGAGAATAAATTCCTGTTTAGCAAATTTAACTTCTCCTAAAAATTCAGGCTCCATTCTTCCAGCTGGAAACAAGATAATATAATGTGTTGTTACAAGCTGTTTAAAATTTGAGACCGAGGAGGGGGAACAGGCTGAAGTTATTCTGTGAATTGTTCCGTTCTTTGTGGGAGGCTGTTAAAATAAAGCAACAATATAAAAGATGAATTATGTACAATTTAATGTAAAGCTGTTTGATGTCATTATGATATTTCTTCCTTGATTGTCTAACATTTGTGTACTTTCAAAAAGTTTTAAATTTTTCAGTTCTTTCTGAACATTATGAAAATTGTACTGAGAGGAGCAAATTCATCTGCATAAAATTGACTGCAAAGAGCAATTAGTCCTTCATTAATATGCAAATTTGGTCCAGTGCAAATTCATCTATATATGAGGCTTAAATATGCAAGTCAGTCTTGCTGTGCGAGAAGCCCAGATGCTTTTATTTACTTTGAAATTGAGGGATTTGGTTAATGATGTTGTTGACAGGAAAACTTGAATAAATTTGATGATCACCATCTTTCATATTAGACGAGGCCCACGGAAAAAAAATTACCAAGTAAAATACCAATTTTATTTGGTAATTTCCTATTACCAATCTAGTAATAAAATGTAAGATACAAAGTAATAGAGTTAGATTTCCTAATGTAGTTATCCTGAGACTTAAACTGTTCCCCAAAGATAGAACCATTTTTCTTAAACTTTGTTTTTCCAGAGGGTAAAGACATCTACATATACTGTATGAATAACATACTGCCTAGAGATTTAATATTGGAAAGTTAGCTCTGTTGCTGGTTTCATTTGGAGAGAGTGTGTAAGCCTGGGAATTAAAAAGCAGGAGCTTTGGAAATGGCAGTCATCCTCGTCTTCCATTAATTATTGGTATGGTCTTCTGAAGAGTTAGTGTTGAGGCCTTTGCTCTGAACCTACGGAGCCAGACTGGAAGGTGTCTGAACCCATGGCCAATTGTATTTGGATCACCTAAGCTAATTAATAAACTTTTTCTTGCATATCTTTAGATCTTTACAGCCCTCAGTAACACAACTTTCTTACTGCTGTCACTCATGATGGACTGGCTCAGAGAAGCAGGATTTTTTCTTGCCAACAAATCTGAGATGGTACGTGTCTTACCCCTTTCCTCGTCGCCTTGCTTCTGCCCCAGAGTGCCGTGGCTCTTCTGACACGTGCAGGATTTCCCTGCTTTTGTCCATTAATGCCGCAGCATTAATCATCACTCAGTCATGTGTGGGTAGGGTTCCCTTTGCTTTTGTTAGTCTTGTTTCATCTGCAAGGAGAGGGTGCCACACGCTGTTCCTCCTAGGGTTTCTTCCTTTCTCTGTAGTTCTCTCGGGCCTAAATTTAGCTTTGACTTAAGCAACCTGGTCTTCGACTTCAATCATGCACACTTTTTCCTGGAGTGAATTTGGTCTTCTCTCTTGCCTGTGTGGGACATTGACACTTTTAAAGTAACAGAGAAATGTAGTTTAAATGGACTGATCTCTGTGGCGATTTATAAAGCTCTAGTTGTAACTACCGGAGGACGAGTTAATAGATTATGCCATTTGATTCCTCTGACTTCTTGGCACAGCTGTTTAGGGTATAAATCCTCATAGTGGTGAACAGTTAGTTTCCAAATCCTTAATGTGCTGTACTAGGCAAAAAGTTTATAGAATGAAGTTAAGAAAAGAAAAAAATTTAATGAGACATTAAAATTGATGTGCTTGCTCACCACATGGTGTAGTTCTGCAGGTGAATCCAAAAGCAGGAAAATAGAGACAGAAATGAGTACTTGGGGGGAGCAGGGGAGGGGTCTGTTAGTCTTGTAAAGGCCCTGGTTATTCTATGAGGGAATCTGTCTTTCTTACCATCAGAATAAGACATTTTGACCACTGTCAGAAAGCATAGTATAGAGGGTATATTTGCAGTACTTAATAGTTTAGGAGGTGACAAATTGATTTAAATGTGAAACTTTTAAAATGTAACATCTTCTGAGACTTAAATAGTCTTTGCCTTTGAGAACAAATAGTTGCTGGACAGTTTCTAGTATCGTTCAGTATCATCCACAGCAATCTTGGCTTTCTGATCTAGCTCCCAAAAGAAGGAGAATATTAATTTCCAAATATATAAACAATAGGCATCTCAGTGCAACCTGAGGTTGTCTCCTATCAACTATATAATCTTTATATTCTAGATTAATAAACACTTCAGCCATGGAGTTTATTAGTCCAAAATATATTTATTACCTCATAAATTCAAACCCCTTCCAGTTATCATCTAATTAAACTGCAGTACTGTGCATGCTATCTTTGGGGATGTATTAATAATGAAATTATCTTGTGAAACAGTAATTACATACTTTGTGCATTCTTTTCCATACTTTTTTTTTTCGGAGCCTATGTGATGAGTGGGGCACACAGTGCTCCATTGTTTTCAACTCCTCCAAACTAAGTATCCAAGGATAAGCAGCCTTTCTTTTTTTTTTCCTCTTAGTAAAAGAGGGAGAAAAGTTTGTACATTTTTGTACTTGGGAAAGGGAAGGACCAATACCGCTAGGCTAGGAACAGTTATGAAACATGATTGTGCAAGTAATTTTAGTTCATGTTTTCTCCTCACTGTTTGAGGAGATTACTCATAGGAATAAAACTGACTCATGGGATCTTTTTTGTAAGGCAGTTCTTACTGCAATTCCCAAAAAGTGAAGACGACCCCTTTATTTGCAAGAGAATGTTTATTTACAGGACTTCAGTGGTGATGTAGATTTGAAAAAAAGGAGAATAGTCTTATAGCCTTCCTCAGGAGAGAGATTTACCTACAATTTTTTTTCAGTGGTAAGTGTACTTATGATATTCTGATGTATATTTGTATTGGTTTTATCTGTGCTTGTGCTTTATGAAGGTCATCCTCCCATCTTCTGGTAATACACTGGATGACTGTGTATTGACAAGATTTCTTTTGCTCATATTTTTTCACTTACTACAGAATAGGGTATTCTGAATCCTGGCTAGCATGCACTTCTGTACAATGAAAGAGGCACAAGAGGCAAAACAGTTTGCGCATACCTTCCATGTATTTTTTAAGTAGTTCAAGTACATCTCTTGAGCAATAGTATGAGCACATGATTCTTGTTGACATAGGCTCCTGCTCTGCATGACAGAAGTGGGGTTTTATTCTCTTTTGTACTTCCAGATGCTGTAATCCAGAAGTTTGTGTTTTCAGGATCCATATGTCACTGGAATGTCCTGCTCTATGGCTGCCGTGCTGTCGTGTCGTTTGTATGGCCTTTTGGTTGTTTCACTGCAATTACTGTGGCTTGCAGATATCTACCTTTAGACGAAGGGTGCTTTCCATCAGTTTCTTCACTGAATCTTCTAGGTCTTTCTGGCATGAGAAGTGTTTTGCCTTCTCCCTAGTTTTCTGCTTTGAAAGTTCTGCAAGGTCTGCAGCCTTATTGGAATTACACTGCAAAGTTACAGTTTTGTAAAACATGCTAATATTCAGGTCATATCCAGTACTTAACAAACATCAATCTTCCAGAAAGTTATTTATTTAAAGAAGACCTTTTTTGACTAAGCGTGCTAGAGCTTTTGATATATAGACAAATAGAACCCAGTTTTATATTGGTCAGATCATAGAATTCTATTTTTTTTAAATATGGTATTAAGTAGTGGTCATTCACTTCATACAAAGGGATTTGATTCAACTTCCAGCTACAACTTCATCTCCACTCCTACACTGCAGTTGCAACTTAATGGTTTACGTGTATATTGCAGTCATTCTGGGGCCAAGTTTTCAAGTCTTCCACGTTTGGACTCTTTTCTATTTCACTGTAGAATCCTGCAAGACTTCTGTGAGCAGAAAGACCCATTGAGTTTGAAAGCAGACAGCATTTCTAGTACCTAGTACCTTCTAAACCTGGTTGATTTTGAGTATCTAAGAGCGACTCAAAGCTTTAGCTTCCTGAGCATGTGAAGCGTCCTGAGCTTAGGACTTCAGAAGAACAATGGACATCTTATTAAGCCATTGTTGCAGTGCTTTCCCTTCTGACTTAGTGATGGGTAGTCAGTCCTTTCTGAGGCAAATATGAGTGAATTGGCCAACAAAGGCAATAACACAGGTACAGTTACTACCTTACGGCTTGTGATTGTAAAGCTTAACTTTCACTCTGTGTTGTATGTATGACTTACAGGAGGCTGCGAAACAAGTCACAAAAGATATTCTGATTTCTGTGTTTCCAATACATTCCAATAAGATATTATTTGCTTTATCCAGTAATCTTCATATGCAAGCAGTGTGATTTCGATTGGACTGTTTACATGGATGAGGGTTATTCTTTGAAAATAAAGAATGCATGACAAGCTTCTGTACTCTTGTGAATAGATTTTTGTAAACTACAAAATAAAGTGTAATTATTGTATGGAACACATATATTAAAAAATCTCAAATTACTTTATCAGCCTAATGTCAAGGAATTTACCTTTTGTGATTGAACAGTCTTGTGCTCGGTTTTTTTAGCAAAAATGCTGTCTGATACTACTTGGCCAGATGGAAGAAAGCATTCTTTCCATTATATTAAATAGCAAACATCTGCAAAGAATAATTATATTTATGAGATATTGCTCAGACTTTTTTTTAATTCCTCAGGATTTATTACTGGTTTGTCAAAACCTGCTGATTGCAAAACTTTTGGCAGTCTAATGTTTCTTGTGGCTATTGATGAAAAAGGCAGTCTGTGTGTCCGCAAAACAGCAGAATGGTTAAAGGTTGTGTCTTGCCCATGCTGTCACAGTAAATTGTTTGTCATTGTTGTCTAATCTGCAAACTGTAAAATTAGACACCTTTCTAATATTTTTTTCCTCCTGATGTGAATAAATTCACTACAGAATACTCCCAGAGAGAGATGCTTGTTGTCAAGCAATTGTCAGAAGAAACATACAGAGGTAATATATTATAGTCTGAAATATTTTAGCTAATTTCCAGGCATAAAATCTGAAGATGAAATCTGGCAATTTAGGGAACGGGAAAGACAGGGTTTTGGTTATGTGGTTTTTTTTTTTCCCCTTCTGGTCCTCTGTATTTTGCAGTAATTGTTTTGAGTCTGTAAATTCTCAGCTTATGAAAAATATTATGGCTGAAAGCACAAAGAAGAAGACATTAAAGCTTTTGCCCACTTATGGGAATTACTCTGGAGACAAACACAACTCAGAAGACAAATGTTATGAGCTACCTGTAAGTTCTGGTTCACAAAACAGATAAGGAGTCAGAGATAATTCTGAACTTGCAAATGAAATTTATTCACATTGTAATGGTTGAGCTCATTATCTGATGCTCTTTCTAAATGTAAAGTAAGGAGTGAAATGCCCGTGTGTTATATATATATATATAACAGCTGACATGTTTTCTGCATTCCTGTGTTTGCCTAAAAAGTCATGGATAATCAACTTAATTTGATGTGCAAAATATAATGCATGGATGAATTCTGATACGTATCACTTGCCATATCTGTGCTGTTATGAGAGGCAAAAACTTCCAGAAAAGAAACAGCAATGAAAATCTTTCTGATAATTTTCACATCAGTTTTTCTCCAAGGACATATCTGTAGGTGGATTCTACAGACAGGGTTTGGTTTTATTCCGCCCTGAATCGCTGGTTCTGTATGTGTCAGTTATTTTCTCACTGTCTTTCTTGTGGTATTAGAAATCAAACCTCCCTTATCACTTCAGATGTTCAGTCCCTATAATCTTAACTAGGAGAAGCTAACCTGAAACATTTACTTTCCAGACTTCTTTTATTATTTAAATGTATGTTTAAAATAATTATAAAAAATCCCTACATGTATTACAAATAACTCCCCATGTTTTTACTGTTGTGAAGCAGAACAGGCAGGAACCCACAGCAGAGACAAATGTGATTGTCACAGAGGTTAGCATTTTATAAGTAATAGCCTGGGTGTAATGAGACTTATGGTCTTAATTTCTTAGAATGTTTTCAACACAACTGAAGTAAGTAAGTTTAAAATCTGATTTACTTATTCTAACCCTGTAAGTTTACTTTTTGCCTTGCTTATTTTGGATGACAAACCCCACATTTTTTCTTATTTTTAGAGAATTTGTCACAGAAGAGAGAATCTATGGTTCTAGTGAAAAGAGAAATTTGTATGGGTAAAAAGGACGAGTGATAATCCTGATTGGGTGGAAAAAAAAAAATCAGTCTGTGAGGTTAGATTTAGTTCTATATTAGTCTATTCCTTTCTTGGAAATCTGTACTTTTGTCAGAATATTCATCAGCATTATGTAGACTCACAAAATTTGGCCATAGTATTTCATATAGTTGGTGTGTCCTTTTGCTGGAAAGAAACAGCTGGATATTTTCTATCATAATGTGACCAATCCACCTCTGTTGTTGTCATTTTAATTGCTGTGGCTGTTTTTTTAAGTCCTCTACAGAAGGTCTTTGTAGTGACAAGTGAACAGTTTACGCTTCGTAAGCAAACATAAAGAATAGTGCTGCTAATTGGAGAGGGAGTAATGCAGTTATGATTCCATCAACATTAAAGTTACATTGTTAAAAGGCAGGTTTGGGTGTTGTTTATGTTGCCACATAAAATTTTACTCGGGGTGAATTTGGTGGAGAAGATTTTATAACAGAAAAGACTAATTCTAGGATTAGGGGGAAGAGAGGAAGAGAGAAGTTAAATTTTTCTAACCCACATATGAAGTATTAAAGATCAGCATTTTATTACTCTTCTTGTTTATTATAACTCTTAATTGCTGGCTTGTGGAATAGCTTGTTTCTGAAAATGGAAAGACTGTCACAACCTCAAAAAAGCTTGCTTTACCCTGCCCTGAAGAACTGTAGCTACAGTGTTTCATGTTGAAGAAGACTCTTGGACAGTCACGTTTTACAAAGGAAGGAGGTGGTTATTCAGTATTTTAGTCTTTTGGGTTTTTTCCCTAGATATTCTGCATGTTGTATCTGTAGACCTCCCAGCTTCTAAAAGTCTGAAGGATCTTGTTTTAAAGCTTCTTTTTTTTCATAAATTTAATTTCCATTGAATACTTGGCTATGGATTAATGGTTTTACACTTACGTGCCCAAAGTTGTTTCCTCTTAATGCTAATCATTTTGTTTCTACTTAGATCTCTCTTCTCAGGTGACAAAATGTCTGGACCCTCATCTTGAATAGTGGTTGGGACAGCCAAAGGTGCTTCCTTTTCCAGTTCACTGGCTAGCTTGTTGGGTCTTAGGAGATAGAATTTTTAGCATCTAAACAGGAAAATCACAGCTATTTACATGAGAAGAATCACAGAGATGACAGGGCTTCCCCTCCCAACCACTCTCTGTGTAATTGCTGAAGACATTCCAAGCCACTCTAACGAAGTGTACTGTCTGCCAGTCATTATGCTCTGGTTGGAAGACCATCTGTTGCACTTCAAATATGTAAAGGTCTGCTATCATTTTTTGCACCAAACAAATCCGTTTCTTTGTCTGACATGCTGTGACTCGTGAATGTGGACTAAAGGTAGTTTCAGTTGCAAAATGCAGGATATTCTTTTTTGCTGCACTATAAATGAAAGGTACTCGTTCGTCTCAAATTTCAGAAGACATGTACTGATTAAACTAATTTCCATGCTTTTTGAATAATTTCAATTTATTTGGCAACAAATTGTTAACAACAAAAAAGATCTGAAATATGTTTGCTCTTAACTCAGCCAGAAGCACATTGTAAGATTTTTGCTTCTGGTGAATGAACCTTTCTATTGTAGTGGTACCCAGATTTGATACATACTGACATTTGAATGTTTGAATTAAAATTATCTTATTTTAACTAAATTCTTTAATTAGCTTATTTTTATCTGAAACTAGTAATTCAAAGGAACTTTCAGTGGTAAAAAATAGAGTCAGCAGCTAGAAATGCTAGAACCTTTCTTCTGATAAGCATGCATCCTTTACAAGGATGCAGTACTTGGCTGTACAGTCTGTATTTATGTGAGTTAACTAGGATCCTTTCCATGAGTAAAAGATGCAAGATCAGGCATTAAATGATGATTTGTTTTGGTTTTCCTGCTGCAGATTTAAAGAGTACCTACAGTCATTCATCTCAGACTGGAGAAAATGAGCATTGTATTTTCACAGCAGAAAAGTTCTGTTCAGAGATTTCCAACCAGAGAAATACATAAAAATTTCTGTCTGGTGAGGGAGTGGTCCTATCTTTTTCTCTTTCCCTTCTCCTTACTGCATAGCAGCTAATGTTCTGGTCAGAAGTAATAATATGTTAGATCTTGAATGTCAGTAGCCCCAGAGATTCTAACAAGACTATTCATGTGCATTCATATGTCTTAACCAAAGCTGACACTAAAGAGAGCAAGAATTCTTATATTCCTCTTTTTATTGCTGTGCATTAAACTCAAATCTTGTCTTGGAGACCTCTGCTAAAAATGACATATTCACCATTTGAAAAAAACATTCCTGCAAAATCTACACAAAGCAGCTGAACGCCTGTGTGGCACAAAGCAGAGTCTCCTGTGAAAAGTCTCAGTGCAAATCTAAATTATGTTTTACACCACAATTATGGACACCTTACAAATGCTGTAAGATAGATACTAATGGGAAATAAACAGTCCCCCTAATCTTATCTCCCATGGAGGCTTTGCTATTGTCATTTTTAATTAAAAAGTAAGTGGTCTTCTAGTTTCTTGAAACTATATGGCATGTGCTTATAGGAATACTTGGATTCCGGTAACTTGAGCTAGTTGTTTTCCGAGAAACACACGCTGTGTAAATACTCTGCTGTACCTTTTACTCTGGACGTAGTTATACGCATACTTGTAGTATGGTGTACAGTACATGTCTGGATAACTCTGCAGTGATCTGTGTTGTTAAAGCCGGATAGACATGTCTTTACAGTAATGATATTTTTAATCTTCATTTTAAAATTGTTTGGTAGTAGTGACTAATGCAGACTAGGTGGCTCTGGGCATCTAGCCATTTTTAGGTAGTTTAATTTGTTAAAAATTATCTTTCTTCCCACCCAAATCCCCTTGAAACCATTTGGAGAAGAGAACTGTTGAACAGTTGCCAATAATAAGTCCTGCTGAGACCTCTGTATCCTCCTGATAGAACTGTTGGTGCCAACTGGAGACTGACTGGCATGAGTTTGAACTCTGTACTACTCGATATATTTGCTTCACATGGACCAATTACAATAATTACCACCTCTGTAGCTGAAGTTTAAGCATTCAGTCTGCACTTCATACCTCAGGTTGTTGGCAATATGTATAATCTCAATTTTCTTTGAACTAATTAAGTAGAAAATAAATACTTTGAAAAATTAGGAGAGAGTCTGAATGGAAATCAAATGCTAAATAACATCATTGTTTTTCATGTTGCTCTTGTTCTTAAGCTGCATGTCTGTCTTTTTAGTCTTTACTTCTAAAAGGTAGCATCTTCTTTTAAGTTCATCTACAGAGATTCACTAGGAGATACTGTAGTCCATTGACTTTTTATATTCAGCAGTGGAGTATCTTTTAATGCGAATGAAAAAGCAATATAGAGTTCTACTTTTTGTTTTAGTGCTTTTAAAAATATCATTATTCTTGTCAAAATAAATACTTTTGACTAAAGGGGAAAATAATCTGTCCCTTACTACTTTAGGGTAGATGTTTCAATGTGACTGTGTGAGAGTGTAAGGGTGTAATTCCAAGACGAGTGACTGGTGTTAACTGCCCAGTTCCCAACAATTCCATTGGTTTAAATCTGATGCAACGGGGATCACCTCACCCTCACCCCCACCACCGTTGTCTTTCCAAAAGACTAGTTAATTTTTAAATTGGATCAGTAGCGGATTTTTTTTAAATGGTGAAGTTTATGTTACACAAAGATCAAGCAGAAACTTACTTGACTGTATCTTTCCTAATAAGAATGCACTGCACAGTGTATATAAAAATTGGTATTAAAATTTCTTCATGCAGTTTCCCTCTAGGGAGAGGAAGAGGGAGGGAAAAGGCTACATGTGACAGATGCTAATTATGCAGCTTAATGCACTTCTGGAAGTTGCAGAGATGAGAACTATATAAGAACCTACCTAAAAAATAGAAAGCATATTTTCAATAGCATTTTTTCCCCAATGTTTTTTTAATCTACCTCTTCCCCATTTTTTAAGGAGGCTTTATTTCCTAAATAGCGCACATAGTATGCAAAGGGCAAGCGATGTCTTGGGTGCAAAATTTGCCAAACATGGGTAGGATTGTTATCCTGTGTGTTTTACCGTTATTTAGCGCTGTACGTGTAACTGGGAAGGCTGGTGGCTTGTAGGTTCTGTAATTCAGATATGAAGCAGGGGGAGAATGACTCTTAAAAAATCTCTAGTTGATGTGTTAGTTTTCTTTTGTCTTTTGTCAATATTTTCTTAATTCTTTGTCCTGTATTTATGTTTACTGGAAAAATTGCATTCTGCACTTGACTGTGCTGGGATCCTATAGAAGTAGTTACTGTGACTAATATGCAGGTACTAATGAACCAGATCTCAAAACACATTCTACAAATAAGGAACTGTGTCTCAGTTTTTACTTAAAACTGTGAAGTGAATCAGTGCTAAAACCAGTGCTGGACATAGATTAATCCTCTCTTCTAGACGTTAAGCTGTGCCGTTTCAGGCAAAACAAATAAATGGATTCTCAGTAGTGAAATTTGGTGTCATCCTGAAAT
>Ga0181612_151830_pt1 | contig 20736 bp, 13 predicted proteins | sample HoacroProtozoa21_FD_119630 | JGI IMG/M metagenome (GOLD analysis project Ga0181612, IMG submission 119630) | Hoatzin crop microbial communities from Cojedes, Venezuel. Combined Assembly of Gp0051906, Gp0051904, Gp0051908
AACTCTCTCAGCCTTTCCTCATAGGAGAGGTGTTCAGCCCTCTGATCATTTTTGTAGCACTCCTCTGGACCTGGTTCAATAGGTCCGTGTCTGTCCTGTGCTGAGGGCTCCAGAGCTAGACACAGGACTAGTGGTGGGTCTCACCAGAGTGGAGCAGATGGACAGAATGACCTCCCTTGACCTGCTGGACACACTGCTTTTGATGCAGCCCAGGATACAGTTGGCTTTCCGAGCACACATTGCCGGGTCACGTCCAGGTTTTCATCCACCAGTCCTCTCAAGTCCTTCTCCTCAAGGCTGCTCTCAATCCCTTCATCCTTCATTTAGGTATGTTATTAAATTTTTTATGAAATGAGATATGGATGAAAAGAGAAATCCTTGTGCTGAGACCCATTTGAGAGTCTGCCCCAGGCAGAAATCCTCTCCTTCAAATATTCGACCCATTAAAATTGATTCCATGCTCCAAGGGCCATCAAAATTCGTGATGTGTCCTGGAAGCTGAGCAGAAAGCTGAACAAGCCCTGTGGGATGTAAGGTAGCCAGCTCTGTCCCTGATGACCAGCTGTGACACGGAAAGTGATGGTCGAACAGACTGTGCAAGGTGTAGGGCAGGAGAGACAAACTAGGACTCACTGCTAACTGTGATGAATCCCGGTTTTTGATGCTGCTCAGGGCTCTCATCCTGCAGAGCTGCTCCTGGAAGAAACTGTGCCTCTTAGCGAGGGTTAGCTGGGTGAATAGTCAAGTTGTGCACCCCTCTTCCACCTCCTTGTTCTTCAAAGAATGGTGGTTGGTAACTAATATCAGCATACTCAATTTGAAGCTTTGGGATCCTGCAGCAGACTCCAATTGGGGTGGGTATTCACAGTATGTGGAGAGATGCAAGAACAGCCTTGATCTGAGCATTTTCATTCTCTGTGAATCTGATGCAGCTGCTGTACTGTGAGTGTATGCATTTTTGTGTTTAAATTGCTTACAATATTGGATTAATTTGAAATTTTTTTATCATTTTAGTGGAGTGGAGAGAGAGACATTTGAAGTTCTGGTCATCCTTTTTACTTAGTATTTATTACACACAAAAGGATATAGAAAATGATTTCTGAAGGCTATAAAGGCAAAGTTATGAAACGCCACTGCTGTATAACCTACATTTGGTCCCCCTGTGTGTAGACATCGTGATTTGTTATTTAAATAATCTCCTTTTAACGTCACCTCTTTGCACAGAATTTTCCAGATGTGCAATGAAAAAATACAAAATTCCAGCCTATGTTAATGTACTGAACCCAACACATGCTATCAGAACAGTTTGTGGTCATTTTCATTCTCCACAGCCACCTTGGCCAGTTGAGCTAACAGGGTAAGTGGCAAGAGCTGACTGTCAGCTTCTTGTTCCCCCTGTGAATCAGCATTGCTTGGGACTGGAATACGCCCTCAGCACCGTAGTGGGACTTGAGAAATCAAGAGTCTTATATCTGCCCTGAAGAGCATTCCTCTGGTAAATTCAAGTAATGAAGTCTTAGAAATATTTGAGAATATTTTTCAGAGAAGAAACGCTTTTTATTTTGTTTTTAATACAAGCTACATAAAACAGTGTTTAGCCCCATTCATATAAATGGCTGTATAAAGTGGCACAGTTATAAAAACCATAACAACCTGCCTCTGCCATCTCCTCCATTGCCAACAGTCATCAGAAGAAGGGTTAGGAGGCTGTCCAGCAGCGAAAGTTGTTTACGTTTGATAACCCTTAGAATTAGCAACCTGATCCGTGAGATACGGGCATAGTCCACAGGCTCTACTCAGTCATAATGTTCTGTTATGGTAGGTCTTACGCCTGTGTTTCTCAAATATCTCCCAGTCTAAAATGTAGTGCACAAATCAATAGGACAAGCTACCAGAGAAAGAGTGACAGGAACAGACTTTTTTAGTTTGAAAGGTACATAATTTACTCTGGGGGCACTTGCCTCTTTTTCTCTCTTCCCTATGACTAGCAGCATCATCAGGGAAACTGGGAAAAAAAAAAGGAAATTTAAACCAGACACATTCCAAAAGTATTGTATTTTCTTGTCTGAATTTATAAAATAAGGTATATGAAGAAATAACAAAGAAGCAGGCAGGACAGTTTTTGCAGAAAAACGTTAGGTTTTGGTAGCTTGGGTGATTTAAATGAACAGTGATTAATTTTTCGTAGTTTACATCAGGTGTGGTGGAGTGGTAAATGTGCTTTAACCAAACTGACCAATCAAGTGACCTGTCATCCAGCAACTGATCAGACAAAAAGTGGAGCAGTACAGGCAAAAAAGATCCAATAAGCCAATAACAGATCACAAAAGTTCCTTGCCCTGTGAATCACCAAGGTCATCCTGTTAGCTATTGTTTGTCTTTGGAAAGGTCATAGGGATACAGCAGGGAAGACTACTTACTTTTCAAATCTTGAATAACTGAGAGCATCCTTTCATGTTCTATGGATTGATTATGTTGATAAATACAGCTGTAGGTTCATCTAACTTTGGGACTAGCCGTATGCACACCTAGTGGATCACTCTGCGGATGGAGCTTAAACCACGGAAGGGCATTCAAAAGGAAAAGAATAGTCACACAAAATTAAATTCAGCAGATTTCCGTCACAGGCAAACCCTCAATATCTTTTCAATCAGCAACTCTTTTATGAAATCTGGTGACACATGTTGCAAAAATTACTACCTGATTCTTCTTTATTTTCAAGCCATACTCAACTGCACATTTAGAAAAGAAGCTAATTGGTTTTTTTCTACTGCATTTTCCTTTTAAGTCCTATATGTTCTAAATGTGTTTAAACTAGTTTTAAAACTATGAAGTTCTGTGTATGTTCAAAGCAATAGGTCTCAAAGATTTTAATTAGTCCTGGATGTAGAAATATATCATGTTTCATAAAGTAGTTAGGAACCAAAACCTATTTGTCACTTATGTAATTCTGAAAGTTCATTTCTGCTACCATTACAAACAACTCAGGAAGAGGGTACACTTTGAAGTACAACTATGATTGATTAGACTAAAGAAATTCCAGTGCTTCATTGTGTACTACTTTAATCTTTTGAAAAGTGAATGAGCAGCAGATGGCCTAATAAAGACACTCTGTATGTTTGCCCAGTATGGATTTGCTCTGAAGGGACTGGTTCAACACTTTAGAGTACATATATTTGGAATACATCTGTCTTACTCAGGACAGATGGCTAAAAGAAAGAGAAACTTCCAAACACTTGGAATTAATCCAGCGTGAGCACCGCTTCTGAATGAAATTTTAATGGGATATGACTATTGTTCTGCTAGCTTTCTTGGAAGAATGCAGCTGCAAAAAGTATAGACATAGACAATTTTGATGGCTACTGGACAGGACTGTTTATGCTTGCTTTTGAAATAAAAATATTGTTGTTAATGGCTATGTTCTAATCGACCTGTTGATAAGGAATGGTATTCATTTTCTAATAGTCAATTCGGTAACTTCCATCACCTAAGCTGACTAAAATTAAGCACACTTATATAAAATGCATTTTTCCTACCCAGTGTTAAAATTAAACTTGTTAATGTGAGACTTTAAAAGTATGCGTATGTTAATTCAATCCTGTGCAATGCCATATGTTAAATCACAAGACTCTTTTTAACTACCAATTTTAATACAACTTGCAGATTTGAAAGATCTATGGTTTGTGAATCACAGATGATGTATGAAATATATGCCTCTGCAGTATACTCAGAAGCATGTCAGTCAAACTGAAAAAGCATGGCACACCCATACCAACTAAAGAGTTCTGTACAATGATGATTTGGGAGTTTTTTATTTTTTGTATGAAGATGTTGCAGTTCAGGTGACGTCTGCTTTGTTGAAAAGCTGTCCATTCCAGTGAGCTTCTCTGCTAGTGTTGCTGCATTAACATTCAGACTCTTCGGCTGTATTGGCCTCATGATGTTTCTAACTGCTGTACTCTTGTTTTCTCTTTTGCAGTAATAACAAGTAGTGGCTACAGCCCAAGATCAGCGCACCAGTACTCTCCGCAGATATATCCCTCCAAGTTAGTGTCTGCACCTCTTCTAGTCTTTTATAGGGAATTGACCTTGGCTGTAGGCAGTTCTGCGGTTTGTTGCAAACAAGTGTTCATCAGCAGAAGAAACAGAGAGAAAGGAAAACACTTAAGCCTCAGTACTGCCTCCATTATAGCACTCTCTCCAACTTTTTTCCTCACATGGCTGCAGAGTAGGATCCTGCTCTGTGCAGTACGGTATTGTTGCACAAGAAATACCCTTAAATATCTGCACACAACAGAAGGAAAAAATAGGACTATTACGTCCTCAGACATCAGCATCTTAACAGTGCTGGCAATGTGTACAGACATATTTTGAAGAAGACAGTTTATATTTAGAAATCACAATTGCATGTGCAGGATGCAAACTGAGGGGTAACTCTGTCACAGACCCTTCCAGTACCAGCATTGCCAAAAGCTTCTGAACATTCCGCAGTCGTGAACCACCCTTTCCTCCTCCTTCTCCAATATCATAAGATTTAAACATCAAATGAATTGGCTTAGCTTGTAGTCTCATTTTTTATTTTTAAGCCAGTGGGCATTGTTAGGAATAGAAAATGTGTTGCATTTGTTTTTGAGGAAAACAGACTCTTGGGCAATCACGTGAATCCAGAAGTGGGAACTTCAGGAAAAAGCACTGAAGACTGCAGTTGGCAGGCTGTTAGTTTACTTGTCCTACGATCAGTGTTGTGCACAAGGGTATTTAATTCCAGTATACCATCTATGTGTTTCCGTGGATTTGATACAGCTACCTATGTGTCTTTGATACAGATAAAACATTGAAACTGTAGCTGATCAGCCTTTTTCAAGTTTCTTTAACAGATTTGCCTGCATATCATAGTGGCCAATATTTATTGACACAGAAAGTAGGTGCCTGAACTAAGAACAGCCCTCATTCCACTTAAAACAGGTCTTGGCAAACTATATCAAATACTTTTGGCCAAATACATTATAAGGTTTAATAGAATTTTTAATCTACTGTTGTAATTTATTGGCATCTAAATTAATGAGTAATCCTTTTCTGATAGTAACTGCTGCCAACTGTACTGAACTAATTAGAAAGTAAAAATTTAAAAAAAATAGAATCTGAAATTTGGTCATGGCTTTTAATGGCCAGGTTTCAGTTAGCGTAATTCTGCAGAGTGTGTTTATTCAACTCTTGGTCCATAAAATCTTATTTGACTTACAAAACAATCCAAGACAAATGTTTCTCTGTATGGTTTTGCAACTCTGTAGGGCAAAAATTTTAAACTTTATTTTGTTCAATCTCAGTGTAAAAACTCAGTGTTTATAAATAAAGGGCCATTTTTATTTCCATTCTGTTTCCCTAGACCATATTTTCCAAACGTTTAAAGCCCATCTGGTTACCAAAGTTTTGCCGTCAGTATTTTTCATGTGGCTCACAATGGGCACGATCCATCTCCTGTTGAAGCCGGAGGCTAGATGTCTGTTGAAGCAGAACCGTACACGGAGGACATAATGTAGTAGCTTCAGTGTTCACCTCTGTATTTCCTTTATTCTTCTAGTCCAAGTTTTCCTCTACTGGACTAAACAAGCATGAGGGCTTTTCAGATTTAAGCAGGCTGATTGTGGCTCAAAGGGGTCAAACCCATATAAAGACATATAGCCGTGGCACAGTCCACCTAGAGCTGGAGGCAGTAGCTGGAGAATTAAACAGTAGTGGTGGGACTGCACAAATATTCACCTGGGATTCATGCCCTGGGGAATGTGCGCTGGAGTGGTTTTCAGCTTATTTCAGTGGGGGATGGAAGAAATCCCAGAAGAGGAACAGTTGGCAGAATAATGAACTGCCTTTGGACATCTTTAAACCTTTTACTTTATTGCTTGAATCAACATACAAAGTATTTGTTGCCACAGTAATGCTATTTTTCCTGATATTTAGGCCCTATCCACACATTCTTTCTACACCAGCAGCTCAAACAATGTCTGCCTATGCCGGACAAACCCAGTATACAGGAATGCAGCAACCAGCGGTCTATACAGCCTACTCACAGACAGGACAGCCGTACAGCTTACCCACTTACGGTATTTGACCTCTTATTACTTCACCTTACGTAGAAGTAAGAGCAATGCCGACGTGAACGTTTTGATGTTTTTGTTTTATTTTTTTTTCCCAACTGTAAGAAAATATTTTAAAGAATCGGTTGAAAATTAATTTCTTATACAGATTTGGGTGTAATGTTGCCAGGCATCAAGACGGAAAGTGGGCTTTCGCAGACCCAGTCACCACTGCAGAGTGGGTGCCTCAGTTACAGCCCAGGGTTTTCCACCCCACAGCCAGGCCAAACACCCTACTCTTACCAGATGCCAGGTGAGTAGCCACTGCTATCAGGGCTCATCCTGTCCCGCTGCTGCCAACGGCCCCCTCTTCCATCATATTTATGATGTGTTTTCTGTTCATTTTTGTGAGCTCTGGCAAGTATGCTTATCATTGGCAGCTATGTTTACCTCTAAAATTTACAGCAAAGTATTTTTCTCCAGTACTAATACACACATGTGAATTCGTTGTGGTCATCTGTTAATTTATAACTGGTCATGCAATCCAGTCCCTATTTGCACCTTCATTTTTTTTATGGGGTGAAATCACATGGCTGGACTGGAAGCATTTGTTGTATTTATCACTGTATGAAAGTCTGTTTTCCTTGTTTCCTAGTTTCTGAGTATGACATCATTTGATACTTGTTTCTCTTTAGATTCGCATGATTTGTTAGAATTTTTCCTTAATTCATATTTATTCTTTCATTTAATATTCAATTATTAATTCATTTATTACCCTTTGATCTTTGAAAACCTGTTTTATGTGGATAACTTTTAAGCTTCTTCTACAATGGTTAATCTTTTAAATTTTACAAATTATAATATGAATCATCTGACTTACGTTGAAAACAAGGAGATGCCTCATTACAGATCGATTCAAAACACCTGGATCATTAAAATATTATTTGAAAAGTTTTTTGTTTCATAAGTGAACATACACTAAAAATGTTAGAACTTAGAAATGAAGGCCAAAGAGAAAAACAGTATTTGAGAAGAGGTGAGACACTGCAATAAATTGCAAAATGCTTTCTTGATCGGTGTAATGACTTACTGCCAATACTTTCCTTGCGTGGTGTGAAGAGGAATGAATGCCTGTATGCATGGAAGTAGTATTTCATTTCTTTTAAGTTTTATTACAATATTTTATTGTTTAAACAGATGATAAAAGCTGTTTGTTATTCTGATTCATCTGTATCTTAACATGGAATACTGTATTTAGAATTTTATTTTGTCTCACAAACAAGTTCTCACAGTTAATTGTATGTTTTAATTTTAGGTTCTAGTTTTACACCATCATCCACTATTTATGCAAACAATTCTGTTTCAAATTCTACAAACTTCAGTAGTTCACAGCAGGTAAGAATATTAACATTAGTATTTGTCAATTACAAAAGGATTTATAGAACTCCAATGACAGCATGTTAGTTTAATTTAGATCTTTTATCTTGAATCAGACTCACTGTGGTTCAATGCTGTTTTATCTGGAAAGTGATAAAAATCCCAGTGGACGCCTACTTGCATCTTTTGGCACTTCAATACTTCAGCAACCTCCCTGTTAGTCTGTTAGTAAATATCCTTAGATTTAAAAATGTTAAATATCCTTATATTAAAAAAAATCTAAACTAAACCCCCCAAACTCCTGTAAAAGTCATATGATTGCACATTTACAAATACTTGTTGGAAAAATCACTCTCTACTTTGCTTAAGTACTCTGCTGCATTTGCTGTTTTAGGATTATCCATCATACACAGCTTTTGGCCAAAATCAATATGCACAGTATTACTCAGCATCAACATATGGTGCATATATGACCTCAAACAACACGGCTGATGGCACTTCATCATCATCAACCTACCAGTTACAAGACTCTCTCCCTGGCCTGACTAGTCAACCAGGTACAGATCTACATTCAGGTGAAAAAAATTTTTGTATTTTATTCTGTACTTGTGTAACGACAAGATTTCCATATCCACCTTGTTTGAATATTGACATTTTAAGCTCATGCTTTTAAGAAAACTTTATCGTGCAAACCAGCCAAAATAAGTTGAGGGGTTATTTTTAGTTGAGAAACCTGTCTAATTTGTTTGTTAGTTAAATAAAGCTCTTTGCAGACCGAGATGGTCATCTGTTGAAGGAGAAGACCTCGAAAAGGTTACAGCAGTCTGGTAGGGATCCTTTAGTACCAGAAACAACTGTATGGCAACAAACCTTTAGTAAATTTTGAAATAAAAATTCAGTGAGCTCTTCTGTTACTGACAGTGAGACGTTCCTTTATCCACTGACATGTTCTGAAGTGTTGCTGTAAAGAATTTAAAGCAAGGTACCATTGTTCGTTTAACGACGCCCCAGTCGCGTGAGCTAGAGTACATGGGCTTTATTCAAATCTATACTAGCCATGATTGCTAATTTACAAACTCAGGTAACTAAGAATAGAGCAATCGGTTATTACCACAAGTCTCTTGAAAACAATAGCGTTGAAGCAGCTGCGAAAAAGAAAGTTCCCAGGGGCCCCGAGGAGGCTCGGTTCGCCTGTCCCGCTCTGCCGCCTTGTGCACACCCCCTGCAGCACAACGTTGCGTTGCACGGCTCTGTTCCGAGGGCACCGCTGCTGCGCAATGGCAGCTCCTTGGTTTTCCTCATCGCTGTTTTAACCCGGTTCGCAGTCATTTGCCTGCTCCATTCTACATGTTGTGAAAATGCAGAATTTAATATGGATTTTTTTTTTATGCTAGATTTCTAAGTTTCTGACTGACTCAACAATTTATTTTCCCCTGTTTAATATAAATGGGACTAAAATAAAAAGCAATTAAAGTTGTGTATTTGAAATTATGCATAGTATTGTGCAGAGCTGTGAAGATGTTGGTGGGCTAGTTTAGGAATTCACAGCCACAGTCAGACAAGTGTTATCCTTACCAGGTGACCAGAGACTACTTTTTCATGCTCACTTTCCTGTATTTTTTCCGTTATATAGGAAGTTGTTAAAGATTTATCTCAACATTATATATCCGTAACCTAAGTAGCCTACTAAGGCTGCGTGTAGCATCTATGGGAGAGGTTACCAGTAGCCAGCTGCCTGGCTCAGCGCTGTTAGAGAAATCTCTTCCAGGGAAACGGATGTCACTCATGCAGCATGGGTAGTGTCTTCCTTACCTACAGACCATGATCGTTTATAAAAGGACTAAAAAACTGGGGTTTAGATTAGGTTCTGAATAGGGGGGAAATGGGCTTTAATCACAAAACCAACTCTTTACATAAATCTTCCTAATTCTCATCCTGGCAGCTGCAACATCTCACTGAAAAGTATCGAAGAAAAACTCATGTACTATAATGATGAATCTGTGCAAAGGAGGGGTAATAGTGTGTAGAAAAGTATAAACAAGGCCCCATACTTCATATAAGCTGCTTAAATTCACTAAAAACATTGGAATTTTAATTGCGTGAGTTGAAATTTTTCCTTGCCAGCTGGTTTCCTCGAGCTGATTTTTAAAGTTTGTGTGTGCATGTGCATGTTTGTAGTAGAGTAGGGTAGGGTATGGTCACAAGTGATGTTTTGATAATTGTACGTGTCCTGTGTACTTTTCGTTGTTCTTTTGTTATTCCCATATATTCTTATTTGGGAAAATCAGACAGCGTTTCTGAGATTGTGTCTCCCTTGTGTACGTGTGTTTCCTAGAAATGCTGTATAGATTTATCATGTATTACAAACTCCCTTAATATTGAATAGCATTGGCAAAGAAAAGGAATCTTACATAGCTTGAACAGGTTGAAAAAGTATCGAAGGCTTCACATCTGTGAAATAGTAAGGATTTTTCTTGTTTGTGGATTATTTAAGCCTGTGACCTTGTTTTCCTGTTAAGTAGGTTGTGCATCTGAACTTACAAGTCCGCCCACGTACTCCTTATTTCTGTGAAGCGTTGCACTGATCATGCGACCTTCTGCTGGGAGCGTAACACCCACTTTGAGAATACATGACATGCCTGTGTCCTTCTGTGTCACTGTAAAAATAAATTTCCATCAGTGAGGTGCACTGTCTTGGAGATCACTTCGGACAGAGTAGATCAGACTGCAGAGCTTCAGCACGCACCATGTTCAGTTGCTGCCTAACAGGAATTTACTGCTCGGTCCTTAGACTGACTCCAGCTAAAATTGGAGATTAAACACAATGAGGCACTTCACTCTTCTGCCTTCTGTGCTAGCTATTAATTCAAATAACTAATCAAAGCCTCTAGTACGCTCCACACATACAGGATTTCTTGTTTTCATAATCAAGCCATGTCAGATCAAGAATTAATATCAGTAATAATTTAATTTATTCACCAAGTAAAGAAAATGAGATGAAAATTGAAATAGACTTTTCACTTTCTGATACTCATAGAATCATAGAATCGTAGAATGGTAAGGGTTGGAAAGAACCTTAAAGATCATCTAGTTCCAACCCCCCTGCCATGAGCAGGGACAAAACAAGCAATAAAACATTACAAGCTAGGGGGAAAAAAAAAGAAAAAAAAAAAGATTTTTCAAAGTGCACTCGCTAGCACAGAGTGTCTGTGATACAAATAGATATCTCCAAGGGCAATTCAGCTCAGATGATTGGGTTAAATCAGACGAATCCTGAGATGAGGTCGAAAGAGTTGAGTACATTTGAGTACATTTGGTGAGCACATGACTACATTTAACCTAGGGCAGACAAAATTCTAGCAGAGGAAATAGGCCTGGGTAAAAGCTTCATGTGTAAGCACCTCACTTTCATAAGTCCAGAGCCAGGCGAGGTGAATCACTCGTAGGATATTAGCTCCAGTTTGGTTACTGGGATGCAGCAGAGCTTGGTCTCTCTTAATTTGGTACCCACAAAGAAGTCATCCTTTGCAGCTTCTCCAGGACATGGCATTAGGTCTATATGCAGACTGTGCCCATACCTCTTTTCTCCTGCTTAAGTGGCACAACTGTGTTTTAACAAGGAGGAGGGGATGTTCACATTGAACTACAGGTGGGAAACAATGTTCTGGATATGAAAGACCACCTCCATTTGTAAAGGTAGCGCTGTAACTCCCCGTCCTCGAACTGGGGCTGCTGCAAGGTCTCCACAGCATAGAAGGCTTCTTGCTGGACATGAACTGTGTGTGTATGAACATCTGTGATAAAGAGGCCATTCCATGCTCTTGTTTTAACATTTTCCTCTTGCTTTATTCGATCTCTGATGCTGCTCATAGTTCCAGTGTGAGGAGGCTATGAAATATATTTATTAGGCATGTGTTGAATATTGGAAAACCTAAAATATTTCAAATATTACAATAAAAATTTCTATCTAATAGGAAACTGCAGTAGGAATTTTTCATGAGGGTAAGGTTTTCAGTACTCTTTGGTACTAGAATTTTTTGCATTCTTCTGTGTTATATGGCTGAATTTTTAATAAGTTTTCCTTTTATCAGCATTGACCTCATTTCTAAAGCAAACACAGGGTAAGAAAATGCAGTTGCTCCTTTAGCCTGCTGTTGGTAAAAAGCAAATCAAGCAATTAAGTCTGCAGTTGTTCAAAAAAACATGCACTACTGACTTCTGCAGTTCTAAAATAGATGCATACCTTGCATTCAAGTAAGAGACAGCTGCTCGTTCTGATTTAGAGATTAGTGTAATGAAATAAAGTTGGCTTTAAATATCTACAACTTACAAGGTACAGTGATTAGTTACGGTACTGATTAATGGATAATTAAGCAATCATATACAGCATTAACTCAAGCAGAAGCCTGGGGCAATGGCTAGTGGCTAATGGTAAATGAAAATTGAAGTAATTTACTTCAGTTGTTGAATACTTTCAAGAGAAGATTTAGAACAGGATATTTTTATATTTTATTTTTGGTAGATTAAACACAGTCATTGAGAACAGATGTTTTAATACATTACTGTAGAAACGACTCTTGATTTTGTTGTAAAATGTTGAAATGTTATAAATAAGAAGACTTCTGTGGTAAGAATGTAAACATTCATCTTTATTTATTTAATGTTTGTCTTTTCATTTCTGGGGTTTTGTTTTGGGATATTTTTTCTGCTCTGTCAGAAAAATCTAGGAAATTACATTTTTGTACAGAGCTGTTGCACACTCAGAACTTCTGTTGAAACCAGTGTAGGTTTTTGCTGCATGAGGATTCTGGTTATGAAGCATCTTTTGGTACATTTGTAAATTTGCAAAAGTATATTTTGCTGTTCTTCTTATGGAGGAAGAACTAAGATAATGTGACCTTATTGATCGCTCCACTGCCTGCAGTGTCCTTACTGACATCAACACCGTGCTGTGAATAGAAATGATTAGTCAACAAGAATTCTTTCTCCGTTCTGTAGGGACAAAGTAAAAAGAGCATGGAAAAATTATTCATTAGATATTACTATTGCTGCTCAATTTTCCCATTGTTTCTTGGCAAATAAGAGTTTCAGATGAAAGAGAAAATACTACAGAATGCATATTATATGCATATATCTAAATTAGGACAGACCTACCTAAAATGATATCTGGAATAAATTCTCAAATTGTGGTTCTGAAGAAGTTTGGCTCTGTTCTGCACAGCAGAGGAGCACACTGATTTTGTGACATTGAACTAGTCATCACCTAGTTTGAGAAAAATGTAGAAGTATCTTCTTCCAGGCAGTAGCAGAATTATTTCAGTACTTTTCGAGGAAATGAGAGAGACGTATTTGATTTCCTTCTGTTTCATGGAAGATTCATCACCTTTCACTTGGGGGTAGAGAGATGTGGATTCTTGGTCATGAAAATATATCTTTATACTTCATATATATCAGTCATTCAGTGAGATAAAGCAGTCTGTCCTGGAGAAGGCATTGGAACCTATATACATCCTTCTCCAGGTAAATGTCCTAACCAGGAGGCTCAGGAACTAACTTTCATCTTGTTTTCCACTTTCCTTGAATCTTGAATTCTTTCCTCACAATGTCGAGAGCTCCCATTCAGGAATGTGACATTATAGGCTTAAATCTTATTCTTCCAAGAAATACAACAGTGTTTTTCCAGTCAAGATATATAAATATATCTTCCCAGTGTATTTATTTTAATAATCTTATGTATGTAGTTTGTTGTAAGGTATAAATAAATGATGGAAGAGATTAAGAATTTAACTGTTGTCTTACATTGTGCACAGACCCTTAACTTGAGACTGCAGACTATTTTTTCTTCTTAGAGCCTGCTAGACTAGAATTGTTTTCTCCTTTGTCGTGGAGGGAGAATGAGGTGAATGACTCGGGCAAGATCACAGAAACATTCAATCATTCATGTTGGAAGGGACCTCTGCAGGTCTTTTGGTCCAGCCTGCTCATGGATGAGCCAACTTAGATCAAGTTGCTCAGGGCTGTGTCCAATGGAGTTCTGAGAATCTCCAAGGATGGAGAATGCCCAGTCTCTCCGGTCACCTGTCCCAGGGCCTGACCACTTTCACAGTGAAGGATTTTTATCTTGTATCTAACAGGAATATCCTGTGCTGTGATTTCTGTCTGTTGGTTCTTGTCCTTTCTCTGTATACCTCCGTGAAGAGTCACTCAGCCTTTCATCCTCTGTGCTCAGCCCCTTAACTGTCTTGGCGACCCTCACCTGGACTAACTCCAATTTGTCAATATCTCTCTAATATTTGGGGACCAAAAACTCGACATTTTCCCAGATGTGGACTTGCAAAACTTCAGAATGGAGCAAAAAAATCACTCTCTCTGATCTGCTGGCCACTTTCTCTGTTGCCTGCTGGATTTTGGTGACTGTAGTGGTGCTCCTTTGTAAAAAGAAATAATGTTCAGGTTCCAGCTCAAAATCAGATTCATCACAGATGATTCTTGGAAAATGCTTGTACCAAGTGTTGATTTATTCTGCAGATTTGCCATCATGAGCACTTTTAATACATATTACCAGAGTGGCCCAGAAGTGCTCAATTACATGCAGCACAAGGACTCCTTTGAATCAGACTCTGTAGTAGATGTCAGATCTAAGCTGTACCTTTTCCTTCTTTAATGGAGAAAAATCATTAATAGGGTAGATGGCGAAGGAGGATTTATGTCATTTAGCACTCGAGAACCTAGCCAAACTGCATTTATTGCTAGCAATTTTAAAAGGGCACCAAAGGTACTGAGTTATGAAGAAAAAGGTACTTTCTGTTTACTGAGCTGTGACATAAAAGTACTTTGTAAGGGAAAGTTCCACGTCATCTTTCTTGCTGACTCTATGTCTTACGTAGCTACTGGTTTGTGGTCACCTCTAAAACCCTTTGGTACCAGCAGAGGCAAAGCAGATTAAATGAGTAAATAGGGGTAGGCCTGAGTGTTAAGAGCAGCTATGCCACGCCAGACCAAAGGTCCTTCTAGTACATCTTCTCTCTGACAGCAGATGATAGTTGGTACTTAGAGAAGGATGATCAGAATACAAGTACATGACAGGGGAGGAGGAGATGAAGAAGGAAGCTGACTGGCTTTTCTGGTGTGTGAACATGTGCCAAAGGGTATTCTGGTAAAAGTAACACGAGACTTGAAAAGAAGTCTAGCTGAACTCCAAACATGGGAAGTGAACTACTTTAATTAAAAGGCACTTCATGTTTTGGCAAGTCATTGGTGTGACTTTTAAAATACATATTCCTTGGATCTACCAATATTTTGAGTGTGCTCCTGTGTATTTGTGTATGTATCTGCACATGCATATGTGTCATTTTAGTCGTTCTCTTATTCTGCTAAGTTTTATAACATTTCCTTGGTAAGGTCAAAAGTGTATGTGGCATCTGCAGATTCCATCTTCATAAGACAAACCACGTTATCACTCGTTTTATACAACTTTTTAGGTGCATCTTGTGGTTGAGCTTGCATGCAGACGTGTCTAGCTATGAGGAAAAAAAGGTTCACTATTTAAAAATCCAGCACTAATTTTGCCATGAATGGTTGATTTTACAGGGGAGTTTGACACAGTGCAGAGCCCCTCCACGCCAATCAAAGATCTTGATGAGAGAACATGTAGGAGTTCTGGGTCAAAATCTCGGGGTAGAGGGCGGAAGAATAATCCATCACCCCCTCCGGACAGTGACTTGGAGGTATGCCTGTGGTAATTGATGAATGGTTATGTGGTGGTTTCTTTTGATGAAAAGTAAATTCTGAAAACTACAGCTGTGGAAATAGCTCAAGGCATTTTAGAAAACATCATGGGCTCAGTCTCACTAACTGAATATAACAGATATGAGTTGCTATTTTAACATACATGTACAAGGAGGCATTACTGTTCTTTATGACAAAGTTAGGCAGAAAAGTAAATGTGATTCAGCCTTGCACTTTTTAGCTGTAAGATTGAGTGTCTTTCAGTTTCTCAAGCAATAGAGCCACAAAATTGAGAGAGGTGTGTGTTCAAAGTTGTCCAATTTTCTTTTAGTTTTTTGAATAGGAAGTATCAAATATATTGCTCAGCTTGATTACATGTATTTATGAATGCAGTGTAAATATGCAGAATTATCTGGGCCTAGCCTTTCTAACACTTAGGCACAGGTTTGTCCTTGTGCTTGTAAGTAATGCAGTGGCTTTCAATGAGACAGCCTACATCAGGGAAATTATGGCTGTACTTAAGTATGTGCAAGATCAGTGCCTTGGTGAAGAAATATATCTGCCTAATATATGGAGTGATGATTTAAGATGTAGGTGACCTCTTAACAACGGAGTAATTACAGTTGTATTACTCCTGTGCTAGCAGTGCACTGCCTTACAGTGACAGGAGGAGGAGGAGGAGGAAGCTGTGTGAGTGTGAAACAGTCTGTCTCTGGCATCAGGGGAGCATGCTGCCAGCAGACAGGCACTGGGAGCGAGCAGCCCTGGCCAGCCCCACGGCTCTGCCTTCGCTGACCAGCTGCGGGTGCAGCAGAAGACAAGACTCTTGCTGGGACCTGGCTGGCCATACAGCTGCTCCCAGGATGGCAAGGAGGGCTGCAGTGCTAGGCACTCAATGTAAATGCCCTTGCTTTTATACTGAAACTGTTACATAGTTTTTTCTTTTCAAATGATTTAATTTTTCCAGTAAAAATACTCTGAACTTTTTACATTTCTGTTTTCCTGTTTCTCTTACAGTTCACCAGTTAAAATGAACTGAAACCCCATATCACTTTAAGGAGTTTCTTTCTTTTTTTTTTTTTTTTTTGAGGGAGAATAACCCACTTTATCCTACAAAATTATTTAAATTCTGTATGACATTATACGTGGTATATAGCACTTTTACCCAAGACTTAATTTTAGCTATGCAGGACAAACGAAGAAGAACCTTGAATCAGTAAGACTTGCATAGAATTATCTGAGAGTACAGTTTATACTTAAGTTAACAATTATGTTTGACCCCCATCACGTTTTTGAAATCTGTGTTATGCAGCTGTTTCGAAAAGCTGTTTAGGAGACAAATAAGAAATGGTTGAAGAGTTCAAAAGTTACTCTCCCTCTGACTTTTTACCATGCATGATACACAGTTCTTGCTGATTTTAAGAGAAAACCTTCCTGGTCAAGCGTTTAGTTAAACTTTAGGACTGAGTTGACTTTTAGCTCCCAGAGTGGGATAGTGGTTGGACTTTGATGTTATTTGTTTAATAATACTGTCCCCACTTCTTTTTCAGCGTGTATTTGTTTGGGATTTGGATGAAACAATCATAGTTTTTCATTCGCTGCTCACAGGATCCTACGCACAGAAGTATGGCAAGGTATGTGAGCCATTAATCCTGCAAGGATTCACTGTATCAGAGCTATCTGGCCTGCACACGTACGTGTTTTTCACCTTCCATGTTCATCATGGCTTGGGTGAAAGTAGAGGGAAAGTGTACAGTGAACTGCATTTTCAGGGAGTTAATGTGTAAAAGTCAAGGAGAGAAATGAGACACAGACCCTAAGCACAATATATGAGGCAGGGCTGAAGAAGATGCTGAAAATGAGGGAAGAGTTTGTAGGGGAACAAGGATGAGTTCCTGAGGTACGTTGGAAGAGATGTTTCAGGGAGATAACAAAGGTAATGGGTAAATAAAATAACTGACTATTTGGATGCATAGAGGAAGAAATAAGAAACAAACTGGAGCAATGGGTGAATTTTCAGGGAAATTGATGAATCAGGATGAGCAAGTAGGAGACAAACCTGCTTCAGCGCCAGCTGCAGATGTTATTCTTTGACTCCCAAGCTTTTCCGTTGAATATCTGGTTCCCTTGGCTGGCTCTGGGGTGAGTAATGCCGGGGAGTGAATCCCACTCCCAAGCAGACAGTTGCATGCATCCTCTCCCCTCCGATGAGATCCAAAGGGAGTTCAGGTCACGGAGCAGCGAGCAGGAGAGCAGGAGGAAGGGTGAAGGAAGCAGAGAGAGGCAGTTGCAGCCTGCTGGAGCAGGAGCAGGAGCTTTCCTGCTAACTCAGCAGTGAGCCCCACTGGCATAGCAGTGGGAGCCCTGGGAATGGTGCTCGGGCAAGGGGAGAAAGGACTGGTGGGAAGACCAGTGTGTAGCAGCAGGAGCAGACTCCTAAGAAGGGGAGAGCTAAAGGCCTGGGATAAACAAAAAATTAGGGCAAATGTATGGAAAGGAAGAAAATGGAGAGGGAGAATGTTTGTATGTGGATGTAGGTTTTCTAGGTGTTGTGTCACTCAAGTGTAATTAATACAAAAGTATTTCTTTTTAAGATCATAACTGTGTCCGTACCAAGTCAGATGAAGGGCTTGTTTAGCGTAAGTTTCCTGCCTCTTTATCGCAGCCGGAATCAGATGCTCAAGAAAAGAGTGTGAGAAACAAGACATGAGAGAAATGCTTTCCACATCCACCTCTTCAGCCAGTGGGTTAGAAACAGCCAGAGCCAGAACCTGTGGATAATAACCACAGATGGGCCAGTTCTCCGTGTTTTGAGACAGTTATTTGTGGTTATTAAAAGAGAAAGCTAATAGGAAAACTCAGACCCAGACAAATATCTGAATTTTTGGAATGCTAAGATAAGAGTAGTTTTTCATGTCTTGTGAAGAACAGCCTTGCTTGTTTTGCAGCTTCAGAGTGCCAAATCAGTGCACATTTCAGTACTTTGTCAAAAACTCCCTTTCTGCTGTTTTTCAAACACTGTAACAACTGTGACTTTGTCAGAACCATTTCTAACTTACAGTTACCAAAACAAGAAGGAAACCTAGCTGAATGTGAACACTTGTATCACTTTTAAGTGTGGCCCGTAGACTGCCACAAAACTTGCTGAATTGCCCCAGCAACGCAGTCATTCATTTGATCCTTTTTTGATTGTGCCCTTAGGATGTTTACATCTCCTGCACCATCTCATAGAATATATGACTAAAGTCTAAGTTGACTTGAACACAAAGTTTTAAAAATCAGAGCACATTTTGTAGCTCACAAACTCCTGTGAGCAACATTGGAAACAGTCTTAGAGACAGAAACAGAAATTAATTCTTCTTGATTTCTCGCTTTGTTATGAGTGGGGATTTAAAAAATCCCAGTACCACTGTTCTTTAAGAATTCATACAGAGTCCTTAGAAACGTGGATGGCGTATTAACAGCCAGTAGCACTGAGAGCAGATAAAGTTGGCTTGCATAAACCAAGAGTATCTCAAGGGCAAGAGAAATTAATGTAGTTATGCTGCTGAGATCAGCATCAGTAAACAAATGTCATGAACAACCATGAAGCAAAAGGGGAGGAATTCTCGAGTATAATCCTTTTTTTTTTTGATACTGATAGGTGGCATGCATACAAGTAGTGAAACATGTTCATTTCCAGAGACTGTAAAATAAAAGTAGCAGACTTTTTCCTTCCTGCAGTGACTAACTTTGCCATATTTATAGAGAAGTCATCGGGAAGGTAATTGCCAATGAAACTCAAATATATCTGTTGTTGACTGCAGTGAGGCTAGAGCAGTAGGGAAGGGAATACAGAGAGAGCTTATCATGAGTAGGCTTTAACTTTTGCATGTCATTGAAGTGTTGTCTAAACTGAAGATGGGCTGTGTCTGAGCCCGAGTGCCTAAGAGGTCAGACATGGGAGAAGGGAAAGATAGCACAGCTGGACCTCAGTCAGTCTCTGGTGCACAACCTCTTTAGCAGATGTGGCCCTTATCTTTTCTGCATATGATTTCCATCTGTAAACAAGGTCTTAATCCAGACTGAAGTCTAGTTTGCTGTCACAACTGAGTTGCTATGAGAGCAAATACTCCATGAATTGGGATGTTCTCAGTGGAAGTCTTGCGAGCACACAGGTCTTCCAAAAGTGCTGAAAGAGCTCTTTATCCTGGAAAGGTGGTATAAAATTGTTGCTTCACAATGAAAAAAAATTCAGGGTCATGTAAAATAATAGTGATAATAAATTATTTAATTGAAGTAATTTGCTCTCGGATTTAAAAAAAAAGTGAGACATGTAATGTTACACAAATGTTTAGCTGTGTGTACTGGGTTCTTCTATATGTATTTTGTGAGGCCATTTTGTGTAACATAATGATGCTACTCCCAAAAAAGAAATGACAAAAAAAAAAAAATAACAGGAACAGCAGTGTTTTCCCCTTCTCTCATATTTGAATATTCTAAACGAGGTTAGTGAGTCTTTAATGTGAACATTGCTTTAATGGACGGCATCTGCTTATATCTAGTGTGCTCACTTTGTACATTCAGAAGTCAGTCTTTTAATCTCTCTGCTCTGCTGTAGTTCAAGCTGCACAGGGAATGCGGTGAGGGGAGGTGCCGCATGTGGAGGTGTCTATCACACTGTTATGGCCAGATAGAGGGACCAATGTGTGAGCGCAGGAGTGCTTCAGACTAACCAGAAGACAAAGAATTTCTCTTTCAAAAGATTTCTACAGTTTAACAAATGGGTGGAATACAAGAGAAATAGGAAAGGCAAGCCAGCATCCCTGTAGGCAATGGGGGTATTCATTGGCAGAGACTATGTGGGAAGGCCTGGATCCAGTAGGCAAGTTCCGGGTCATACATTTGTCAAGACGACAACAGATTTCTGACTTACGCCTGAGGATTTTTGATGGTCTCTCTCCTTGGTATACACTTGTGCAACACTTTGCATGGTGTGATAATTATTTTATTTCAGAATTATATAGGGCTGTCATGATAACCATGTTGAAAACAAAACTAGTGATTTGCTGAAAGATTTAACTTGTTGGATGCAGCTGTAAGCATCTCATTTAAAACAGGGCAAATTGCTGCTTCTTGTCTGGGCAGAAGTAGAGTATAGCTTTAAACTCCACTGGAGTCGAAGAGATTTGGCCAGGGGCTGGTCAATGCATCACATTGATATTTAAAATATTAAACGTACCTAGAGGAATATTCAGTGGCTTGCTGTTTTCTGCCTAGGAGTGTTTCTGTCTGACTTTTGGTGTAGTGGTTATTTTATTGGGCTGGTCAGAGCTAACATAAAAAGAGAATAAAAACTACACTACACCTCTGTTAGGTTTCAGGGAAACCATGCTGCCTCCCAGCCGTAAGAGTAAGTCTCGTTGTTCAGCTCATTTGCTCATCTGCTTCGTACTTCATGAAACTAGTACATTTCTATTTTTAATTATTTACTGCAGTAGCAAATTATGAACATTGGCATCTGAGCTGTTATATTATGACTTGTGTCGCTGATGATGGTTTTTGCAGCTGAGCACCA
>Ga0181612_112498_pt1 | contig 20728 bp, 21 predicted proteins | sample HoacroProtozoa21_FD_119630 | JGI IMG/M metagenome (GOLD analysis project Ga0181612, IMG submission 119630) | Hoatzin crop microbial communities from Cojedes, Venezuel. Combined Assembly of Gp0051906, Gp0051904, Gp0051908
CATTTTGTAAAGTTATAGTGTTCTTTATTTCAGTTGTGCATGTAAGCAGAAATACTTAGAAGTAACTGTATTTCCTTGCTTTGACCAAATATTGTCAAATTCAAAAGGGAAAAAAAAGGTTTTTCAGTAAAATTGTGCTAGGTATTCCATTCCTTTTGTTCTTTCTTTTTCCTTCTTGGTCTGGCTAAGTTCACCAGCTTATATGTAGATAAGTGTTATGTTAGTTTAACAATTAATTCATCTTTTGATGCTAGAAGAGTTAGTATCCTGCAGATCTTCTGACATAAAAAGTAAAACCAAAATCATCCATCTCGGTTACTCCCAAAATTAAAGGGTCTGACACTTCTCTGAGGTACAGATGACTGTGCCTGAGGTATTAATCAAACTAGTTTTCCATTTAATGTGAATGAGAGACAAGGAATAGGAGAGGAAAGGGAGAATGAAAGACACAGACTGTATTTGAAATAATCATCAAAAAACCAAGTGATTTCTTGAATTGATGGCTTTTGTTTAATGGTATTTATGAAATGCCATCTCTTCCAGTTCCCTGATCTTGAATCATTTTAGTCTGGCTGAGAAATGCTGTGCTAAAGCCTGAAAGACCTTTCTGTGCCTTAGATAGTTTCCCATAGACCACATCCCATCAGACAGGAAGCAGTCCACAGTTAGATTATTTTTAGTCTTGTTGAGTCTGGCTGCAAATTGAAATGTTCTTTTGATGCACTTCCTCAGTGTGACTAAACTTGGGTTATTTAGGGGATTTTGTTTTGTTTTATTTTTATTTTGTTTCTCCTCAGTAACATTATGACAATTTTATTTGCAGTGCCAGCCCAAGTGACTGGTCTGACCGTGGCAAGTCAAGGATCAACCAACAGCTTGTTCACCAACTGGACAAGAGCACTGGGAGATGTAGACTCATACCAAGTGCTACTGATTCACGAGAATGTTGTTATTAAAAATGAGACTGTTCCCAGTGAAACCAACAGATACCACTTCTATCCCCTGAAACCTGGAGGACTCTATTCCGTTGTTGTCACCACTGTCAGCGGGGGGATATCTTCAAGGCAAACAGTTGCAGAGGGGAGGACAGGTAAAAAGGAAAATACTCCAGCATGTCAGTTCCTAAAAGCTGATTTTTAATAAAGAGAATGGTCTTGTGATTAAGCGACTGCTCTGACAATTCAGAAATACAGGAGTTTCGGCCATTTAATTCCTGTATGTGACCTCAGGGTGTGGGTCCAGATTCATGTTAACGTACCTTTAGGGAGCTAACTGCTCTGCTACAACAGGAGCTCTGTACAGGAGGATCACTCTGCAGTGAAGGCAAAAATACGCCCTGAGAGTGATGTACAGCTGTGGTCCCCTTGGAAGGGACTTTCATGTTCCATTGACTAGATGGCAGCGTAGGGTGATTGCTCCTTACTTAGGTGTGCAAATTAGCTGCCTAAAGGTGGTGGGATGAGTGTATGTCTCAGTCTCTCATGACCCATTCTTTTTCTCCAATCCAACGTTAAAGAATGTCCACCAGGGTTAATTACTCATTATGAGGCCCTTCTATACTGCACAGGACAGGATTTACTATTGCATCAAGTTTTGTAAGCTTAATGACTCATGAAATGTAATACCGGTCCTTTGGATAATTAGATAGAGGGAAAAATTGACTACACAGTGCAATGTCACCCTTTATGTGAATCTGGCAAAGGTCAGGTGTTCTTCAGTTCGATCTAATGTTCTCTTGAAAACAACTATTTTCAGATTAAAAAAAATGGAGAATAATAACACTAAAATGCTTAAAGTACATAAACATATTTTGTAAAATCTTCAGTTTTTTTGACTCTGCCAGCTGATGGCCAGTCCCACTTCTGAGGTAAGTCAGTCCAGTGCTGCAGAGTCGAGTGAAAATGTGGCAGTTCATTAGGATTAAGGTCTGCCCCTGCAATAACTCTGATAGTTTTGTACCTGACTGATGGTAGTTCTGGCAATGTAGAGCCTTTGAGCTCATCTTGCTGGCTTGAAAAACAAACTGCATTCATGTTTTGGCCACTAGGCGTCAGAGAACTCATTGTAAATGAAACACATTCTGCTATGGCTTTCGACTTCATACAAGCCTCAGTAGTTATTGCCGTTGCTGATGAATGGCAATTTGAGAGGTTAACTCATCTTCTGGGATTTTAGAAGTGCTGGGATGGTGCCACCAAAGACAATTTGCTTCACTCTGTTCTGAAAAGCAGATGAGTGCTGCTGAGTGGGAGTCAGAGCAGAGCTTCTCAGGAATCTCAGACTGCTTATCCATCCCAGACAGGGTGGCGTTCCAGGTATTCTCACAGCAATAGGAATCAACTAGTTAAAGCTCTTCTGGTTTTTCCTCTTTGTTGCACAGTTCCTTCCAGCGTGACGGGAGTAACAGTGAATAACTCGGGTCGCAGTGACTACCTCAGTGTTTCTTGGCTCCCAGCTTCTGGAGATGTGGACAGTTATTTGGTAACACTCTCTCACGATGACCAAATTGTTCAGACTCTCACCATTTCCAAATCATTCAGTGAATGCTCCTTCAACAGCCTTACTCCTGGGACACTTTACAATGTGATGATAACCACGAAGAGTGGGAAGTATGAAAATTATTCCTTCAGCCAGGAACGAACAGGTAAAGAGAACTTCTGAGCAAATCCAGTTGCCATAACCCCGCTTTGTATAGCCATTATCAATGATCTATCAATATCTGACCAAACTGGGATGGGAGAGCAGGGCTTGGAGGGTCAAACCATAAAATTACAGCTTTACAGACTTAGTCGTATACTTAGGCCCCTGCTTAATGTATGCTGCTTTATGTCATACAAAATTACTTTATCATGAATAAAGTCATGTGTTAGTCCTTGTGAGTGAGCAGAAATCATGTATCAGTTTGGCTCAAGTGCATCTTCCTAGCCTTAACCCCTCTACTTGGCTTTTCAAGTGTATCCTGCAGAGCATCCCCCCAAAAAGTTGCTCAAACACTGAAAGAATGGGATTGGTGCTAACTACTGAAATATTAGTAAGGTGTCATATAAATGAATAACACACATGTCTGTTGGTTTTGGTCATGTAACACCCACGTCTATAGTTCTGGTCATGCAGAGTCCAAGGAGATTATAGCAGGAATAGACAAATTTCAGAGAGGGGTGGTAATAGCGATGGAAAGCTTTGTAAAACTTCCTTCAGGACTGAAAAGACTGGTACTTTACACTTGGTAAACTAGTAGAATGAAAGAAAGATGGTAAGGGGTGTTAAAATGACAAAGAGTATCAAGATAGTGCAATTTTAGTCTTCTCATGATGTAAGTGAAAATCTGAGGGACAGCCATTTAAATGAGGAGAAGCAAATTCAAGTAGTGTGAACCTGTGGAACTCACTCCTATAAGGAAAACTGGCCACATTCCAAAAGACCAAAAATTGGAAAGTAAAGCTATTGTAATACGACATAAAGCAGCCTGGAAACTGCAGAGTTACTATTTTAGAGGGTGCAGTATTGCTTAAATCCATGTTGTGGTCTTTTAGCAACTTCCTCTGAAAAGCCTGGTAATTACCACAAGTATAGTCCACTACGGCAACTCCTGTTACTTCAGGAAGTTACTGCTTTCTGAATCTTGAATTGTGTTTTTTCTTGTGTTTTTTCTTTCAGTCCCTTCAAGTGTTCAGGGACTTACTGTCAGCAATTCAGCCAGAAGCGACTACTTGAAGGTGTCCTGGTTACATGCCTCTGGATATTTTGATAATTATGAAGTGGTCATCAAGAACAACAATGATTTCATCCAAACAAAAAGTGTCCCAAAGGATGAAAATGAATGTGTGTTCACTGATCTGGTCCCAGGGAGGCAGTACAGTGTCACAGTCAGCACACGGAGTGGGAAATACGAAACTAGTGAAAGGGTCTATGGCAGAACAAGTAAGTAAATACACTAGAAACATCCTGAAACACTCCGGGATTTTTTTGTGTTTACCATAGCTGGGCTCAAAAACCTCATGATTTTAACATAGGATATTGAGTGTGACTCTGTGAATGTGTGTCATTCCAAATATGGAAAGCGGCATTTAGTTTATGACCAATGTTTAAGTTACAGACATATAGAAAGTGGAAGAGGAGACCAGTGCTGTGGACTTGGAAAGCAAATCTTGAACCATAGAAAACTGAAAAACAGTTGTACAGATTTCCACATAAGCTTAGCATTTATGCTTAAACTATGCCAGAATGTACAAGACAGTTTTTTCTAGTCATGGAAATGTATAAGGAAGAAGATAGGCTAGACCTCACTGTACTCAAATTACCCCAAGAACTGGAGTTGGAGAGCATGTGGCAAGAGTGGTAAGGTGGCTGGTTATGAGCCGGGAAGGATCTGCATGTAATCTGCCTGTCTTCACCTAGCACTGCATGTAAGCTAATGAGCCATGCTAAGAAACCAAGTTTATTAACACAGATGTAGCACTGGGCAAAAATAACTGACCTGCGTTTGGCAGGAGTTGGGAACTGCACAGTGTGGTGCTGCATCACATAGACAGCTTGCCTCGGGTCTCCACTGTCTCACACCTCTTTGCACCACGTTTCTTGTACATGCAGATCCTGCTCAATTTTTATTGGCTACGTAAAGTCCCTGCAGGATCTGTTATTAATCATTTGTTATTTTTATGCTGATAGATTGTGGACTCCTGTTCCTAAATGAGACCTTCCATTGTTAGTTGTGGTGCAAACCACAAAGAGCAACCCTTGCAAATAAAAGCAATTTACTGCTTTTCCTAAGGAACTGAATGAAAAGTTTTAGCTCAGGAGCATGGCCTTAGAGCTGTTACTGTTGTGCTGTGATCTGGTAGTAAGTACTGAGAAATTTCCCGTCTTTCTTCTCACCTCTGCAGTGCCAGAGTCAGTGAAGGAACTGGCTCTTAGTAACAGAAGCACAGAAGATCTGCAGGTAACTTGGTCAAAGGCTGAGGGGGATGTTGATAAATATGAGATTCAGCTCCTTTTCAATGATATGAAGATCTTCCCACCCATTTTCCTTGGGAACACGATCGAGGAGTATTGGTTCACAGCTCTGACTCCAGGACGGCTATACAAAATTCTTGTCTTGACAATCAGTGGAGATGCACAACGTGCTACTTTCATAGAAGGCCTGACAAGTAAGAAATAATGTGGTATTTAAGATGTATGGGGCTGCTCTAGAGGAAGAAATGAGGCACAGAAAATCAAGGGAGAACTATGATCTTATATGAGCTCCTGTAACACTGGCACAAAGACAGTAGATCTCATTGAAAATCACAGTAGTACTTCAGCCAACTTGATCTGTGCTTAATAAACAGTTCTCACAGGCACCAATATTTCATTATTGGCAGATAATTTGATTTATTGCAGGAGAATGGTATTGAGATGTCAGTGTTTGGGTTTCTGTTATTGTCATGCATGTCAGTTTGCTTAGTATCTCTAGCTAAATCACTTAAGCTATTTTATGCCTCTGTTTACCCCACTGAAACGAATGGGTGAGGTTATAACTGCAAAATGCCTAAGTAAGTGGATATAAAGAACTTTGATTTTCTGAGATGTTTCTAAAGCATCATTTGGAGAAGAGGGAGGTTGTCCAGATAAAAAAACATACAAACTTTTTTTCTGTTTAGCTTACATTTTCTTTACTTTTTTTCCTGTAAATACATAGAATTGCTTTTCTAAAATGACACAATCCAACACAAATGCCTTCAGCTTTACTTGTGTTTACCCATGAGTGAAATTACTTGTACCTGTAAATGCTCTTTGTCCTTTGAATCATTTGTTGTGGCCATAAAAAAGTAGGAATTAAAAAGTCTGAATCAAACAGAAAATTTGCTAGCAGGTGCCTTTTGTGTTCCTTTTTTTTTTCCAGTTCCGAGTGCGGTCAGAAACATTCATGTGTCACCTAACGGCATGACAAACAGCCTGAAAGTGAGCTGGACTCCTGGAGGTGGAGATGTTGACTCCTACACAGTGACTATATTTCAGCAAAACCATCAGCTTGAGTCCCAGAGTGTCTCCAAACACATCTCTGAGCACATGTTTCACAAGTTGGAAGCTGGGGAGCAGTACCAGGTGGTGGTGCAATCTAACAGTGGCACCTTGCACAACAGCCTAGCAGCTTTTGGGAGAACAAGTACGTTTCTTCTGAGTCAAGGAGCAAGTCTTCCCAGCTGACCCTTAGTTAATAATGTTTATGAACGTACCACTGGGTATATGGGGAGACCCAGACTCATGAGAAGTTTTTATCTCAAGGAGCATGAGTCCTCACGCGTGCAAACACTTAGGCTTGGCTTTTGTTAATACCAGTGAGATCTGTTATGTGAGTAGCTTTACCTGGGTAAATGTGTGTGGAATTCCAAAGTGTGCCTTTATAGGAAGAATGCAGTTCCAGCCCTTCCCAGTGCTGTGCCTGTACCCATCCAGCACATAAATCTGCAGGGCTCCAAGTAGTCAAGTACTGTGTTCTAGCAGAGCCCATTGCATGGCCAAGGCTTGTTAGACAATGTATTGCCCCAATATACTGCGTCAGGGCGTGTGAACAGTGGAACACCTTGGTTTTAATCCATCCTCTCTCTTCAGCACCTGCATGTGTTTGTTTGCTGTGGCCTTGACTTTTGTGCAACAGATGCTGGATAATGTTTTCTATTCTGTGCCACTATTTTGCACCAGTTTACCACTGATTTATTTTTCAGTTCTTTTTCACGTGCCTTTCTTTACTGTTTCGGTCAGTTCATCTTACTCTCCTTCTCCCTTTTTTCATGATCATTTATGTGTATCTTTTGCCTCTCCTTGCCTAGATCATACACCCATGACACTCTGTAACTTCATCCGACTGTATTTATATGTAGGAATTATTTGCTTGTGCCAACACTTGCACAGATATCCCTTTTCCCACAAGTGAACATGCAAATGTAGAAAGATATTCTCTATTAATTACTCTATTCACAGTTGGGTATTGAATGGTCCGTATTTCACCTGGTAATGTCCTGCCTTTAATTGTTGCTTCCAGTTCCAGCCTCTGTCCAGGAATTATTAGCCCATCATGCTTACAGCAGTCATTCCTTGTTAGTAACCTGGCAGAAAGCTCCTGGTGTAGCTGAAAGATATGACATTCTGCTCTTGAATGAACAAGGAGTCCTCCTGAGCAACAAATCAGAGCCAGCTACTGCCAAACAGCACAAATTTGAAGATTTATTAGCCGGCAAGAAGTATAAAATACAAGTTTTGACAGTCAGTGGTGGGCTCTTCAGTAAACGAGCAGAAACTGCTGGCCGAACAGGTAATTAGAACATCTTAGTTTATTTATAGCCTCCTCAGTCGGGTATCATTAAATACATGAATCATCTCTGTATCTTGATTCTGGAATTATTCCAGTAAAGACAAACTCCAGATATTTTTTCATCATTTTTCCTGATATGGGCTTGGTATGTGAATCTGAAATTTGTTAGTGTAATAATGAGGCCATGGTTCATAATAAGGATATTAAAGTGCTGAATGCTTCCCTCAGTCTGTCTGTTATGGAATTACCTGAATGCTTTATTGTCATCAAGTCTTTAATTCACAGTCTCAAAGTTCTTAGCACGGGATTTGATGTGAATACACATCCCTAAACTTAGCGCCAAGTCTTGCAGTCCTTACTCAAGTAAAGCTTCTTGTAGAAGCTAAAGGGCAGTTCTGTGTGAGCATAGGCTGGAGAACCAGGCCTGCTGGGAAATGCAAACATTTTATTGGAGAGACTCAGTGGCACCTCATAAATGCCTTCCCCTTGCTTCTGAAAGTTGATGTTGACATTACTTAGCTACTTGTGGCTTAATTCAAATGTATTCCAGCCATGAGTTGTTGCTTTATTAAAGGTTCAGCTTAGTGGCTAGACACTTTGATATTTACCCTTGCATTTATCCCTCTTTTCAGTTCCAGCAGCTGTCACAAATCTGAAAGTCACGGAGAACACCACTGACCGACTGTCCTTCAGCTGGACAACCTCACAAGGGGAGCTTGATTCATATGACATCTTCCTATATAACCCAGACAAGTCCCTTCATGACAGGATTTCAGGAGAGCAGCATCTCCAGAAGTGTTCATTCCAGAACCTGCGGCAAGGCAGGATGTATCGAATGGTGATTGTTACCCACAGCGGAGACCTCACTAACGAGTCGTCTGTCTTTGGAAGAACAGGCAAGAACATCTACGAAAATCATCTGTCTCCAGTGTGGTGCTAACGAGGGACACCAGTGAGCTGGTCTGGGTCTGATGTTCATGCTAGATTAGAGCAGCTATTAGAAATATCAAAACTGGTTCTTATAGATGGAAATCATTAGATAAAGAAGAAGGTGAATTCTGAATTATGTGGTTACAAGAGGAAAAATGAAGCAGTAGTTCCCAGGTACTGAGGTCAGGAGAAGGACATCCCAATGTATGGTGCGTAAGACAGCTGTCTCCCACCCTAAAAGCAATATTGGGCTATGAAAGCAAAAGACAAATGGCAAAGCAAGTAGGGTTAATGGGGTGGACAAGCTACCAGTGAAGTAGAACTTGTTTCCTATGGGGAGCTCTGGCTGCAGCTCCATGTTTGTTTAGCCACATGTGGGAAGCAGAGTTTCCTAAGCAGCTCTAGCAGCCCTGACACTCTGTGAAACCTTTCTTTATCCTCTGAGGCACCATATGGTAACTGGTGTGTACTACTGCCTCTGTGCTTTCTTCAGCTGCCTCAGGATTGGATGTTTCCAGACACTGACTGTGAAAAAGCTGCTTAACATTTGCAAAACTAGCTATTGTAAACATTTCAGCCTCTTTTGGGCACCATGGCAGTTTCAAGTAAGAAAAAAAACTATTGAGATATACTTCCTGATGCTTCCTGGCTTTTTGGCCAACTGTGGTGGCTGTCTAGTTTATTACATGGCTGTCATTACAGAATAAGTGTAAGGTCTGCTTGGCTTTGTTGCTTCTCCTCACCCTAAGGATGTTCCACATAAAGTAATATTCTTCCCCTTTTTTCAGTACCAGCCCCAGTTGTTGGTCTCAAGGCATCCAACCGCAACATGACAGACAGTCTGTGGTTCACCTGGGGTCCAGCAGCAGGAGATGTTGACTTCTATGAGCTGAATCTTTACAACCCAAATGGGACACAGAAAGAAACATGGCACAGGAAAGACCTGAAAGAGTGGCATTTCCAGGGGCTTGTTCCTGGCAGAAAGTACACTCTGGTTGTGGTGACTCACAGTGGTGACCTGACCAACACAGCAAATGCTGAAGGAAGGACAGGTAAAAGACACAAAAGCTTTGGGAGTTTTGTTTAGTCCCATCTGTCAGAATTCACATTAGTTCACAACTATGCAACAGACTTATTCTGAGTGAGGATTTGTTGTAAGAGTCACCGAAGGTGTCAAGATAAAGGATATCCTTAAGGGTATTAAACCAATGGAGTGTGATTTTGTTCAGCACTGTTTCTCTTTCAAAGGCTCAGGAGTATGTAATGTTTGTGAAAGTCACTACCGTCAGCACAGATGCGGTAACTGGCTGTGTGCACTGGATAGTATAAACCGCTTTGTGATGCATGAAGAAAATAATAAAATTTCATCTTATTTGTCTTGTGTAAAAATTTGTTAAGAATCTCTCTTTTTTGCCTTTTTTCCCTCCTTTCTGTGTAGCACCCAACCCTCCTAACACTGTATCGTTTACTGATGTTGCAAACACTTCTTTGTCAATCACTTGGCTGGGTCCTCCAGACTGGACAGACTATGACGATTTTGAGTTGCGGTGGCTTCCAAAGGATCCCCTCTCAGTATTCAATCCCTACAGCAGCAGCAAATCAAAAGTACGCATCATCTATGGCCTACGACCAGGAAGACTCTATGAGTTCAGTGTCAGAACGGTCAGTGGCGACAGCTGGAAGACATACAGTCAGTCACAGTCTGCAAGTGTGAGAACGAGTAAGTAGCAATTTCCATTGCATGCTAACACTCAGCTGGAGGAGATGCAAAACTGTTAAATCTTACCAATGCATTCTGCAGTCAGTAATTTCCATTAATAAATTCATGAATGACTGGCAATGAATTCAACTAGACTTTAAGCCCTTGCTGTGTGCAAGGTCAACTGTTTGAAGATTGAAAATGGACATGCATTTGCAATTTTCACATCCAGAGTGGGGCTGTTTGGTTGCAGAGCCTGAATCAATCGGTTTCAGGAGTAAAATAAGGCTGAATATCCAAGCTTTTCTCACAGTAAGATATTGAAACAATAAAAATGTTTCCGAACAATCACACAGGAAGGATGAATGAAACCCTGCTGTACTAGATTTGAAACTGGAATCAGAGAGTTCCTCTGTTCTGCGTTTCTGTCGGTGTCTGTGGATCGACATCATCTTTAACTGTCTCTAGCAACCTCAGTAGCAGGCTGATTTGAAAAAGTGACCTGGAATTGTAAACATTACTGAACCTTGGCAGACCCTCATGTCACTTGGGGTGGGATTCAACTCCAAATTGACATCTATATTTAGTAAGCTGAATATCTCTTTGTACTTCATTCAACATATTAAGTAAAAGAAGAGCATAGCTACTTCTCTCACTTGTATTTAATCACTTAAATGTAAATGTCTGCCATCTGAAAGAGAAAACCCATCTTTGTAACATGTCACATGTTATAAATGGTGCTCCAGTATTACACGAATAAAGCATACTTCCGTGATATGCTATAGTAACATGGAGACACCACATGCTACCCAGGAAACCAGATCAGTCATGAGATGACAGTATCAGTATTGACTAATACTGTTGACCACATGTAATGTCCAAATAAGTTGAAACAAGAGTTCTAGAAATCCATTGCTTTCCAGTGTTGCTGTTCTTGTTAAGACTTCGGCATGTAGTTTTGTTTGCTTGTTTTCACGATTAATTGCTGAAGCTTCACAAACCTGATGAGACTGATGTCACTAGATCTGATTTCGGATGGCTAAAATGAGTTAGACAGCCTTGCCCAAAAATCAGGCAGCGCACATTTGCATATGAGGTAGGGATTCTGGCTCCCAGCCTCCTGCTCTGATCAAAAGGTTAATGCAGAATCTGGGGGCCATAGGGTGAGGAGAGAGTGTATGATGCCTGTCCCTTTTGCCACTGAGTTTCAACTTCTCAACATTCCTCTAGAACCAGACAAGATACAAAGTCTTCATTGTCGGCCCCAGACCTCTACTGCCATTGCATGTTCCTGGACTCCTCCCGATTCTGACTTCGATGGGTATAGCGTTGAATGCAAAAAACTGGACACTCGCGAAGTGGAATTTTCGAAAAGGATAGAAAAAGACAAATCCCTGCTTAATATCATGACCCTCGTTCCCCACAAGCGATACCTGGTGTCCATCAAGGTGCATTCTGCAGATATGACAAGTGAAGTAGTTGAAGACAGCACCATCACAATGATCGACCGTAAGTAGAACTAGGAGTTGCTGTGATGGGAGGCAGTGAGCAGCAATAAGCAATTGCTTGTGTGGGTTAGACAGCAAAAGGAGTTCTGAACTCCACAATTACCAGTGTGGGGCACTCGTAATCTGGTGGCCAAAATAGGGTGAACCTGTCCTTTGGTCCCTGTTATGACAGACAATGCAGGATTTTAACTATATTGCCTTGCGTTACATCGCCAGACTTGCTTATTTGGCTCGTTCACAAAATATAGCCTGAGAAACGTCAAAACTTATGCTGTCACTCTGCTGTTCAGCACCAAAGATGTCCTCGTCATCACACACTTTTAATTGTCTTTGTGGTTGCTGCTTGGCATCCTGTGCCTGGCTGTTTTCCCTTATGGACAGTAGCCATCCTCAGCACAAATGCCCATCAGTAAGGACATTGGATTGTGGCTCTGGGTCCTCTTTGGGCTCTCTATACACTCTTTAGAGGTGCTACCTGACCAAATCACCTGCAGAAGTTCTACCTAAGGGAGGATCACAGATTTCCAAGCATGTGCTTTGAAACAGCTTCTTCAATTGCTCCACCCTTAGGCTGCTGAGCGGAGGGGTAGCGATAGCATCTGCTGGAGCCTCTGCGCTGCCAGGCATCGCCACGGTCAACAGCCTGCCATTGCTGGCCCTGAAGGTGCTCCAATTTTTGCAGTACCTCTGGATTCAGTGGCACAGCACAATGCAGAGGCCTGAATCACTCCAGGGGTAAACTTCTCAAAAATGACAGGATGGCCAGGAGGCCTATGTTCAGGCATGCCTCTATAGCTGCTTATTAAAAGCCACATTTGTGTGAAATGCTAGATCATAAAAATTTTTTTTTTGTTTGGGAGCTAGAGAGCTAAGCTACAGAGTTCAGTCACCAACCCACCTTCACCTTTCCCCCAACAGTTGCCGTTTAACGGCAACAATGTCATCTCCTTCCTCTGCCGTGAAGGATTCTACAAATTCAGATGTAGTAAGAACTAGATACTTGTTTCACAAGAAGTGAGACTGAGTCCGGTTTGAAGGTTAGCTGTTTCACATTTGTTCTTACTTGTTTTGAACATTGCTGCTATCCCAGACTCTGGTTAACACTGGAGGCCATACCTCAAGGGAACATAAAAACTTGCAGCTAGGCTTTGTAGATCTAAGAGGTTTAGCTAAACAACATATAAACATGTGGATTATTGGTTCGTTTTGCAATCTAAAACCTTTTGAAGTGTAGCCATATATGTTTCCCATACATGCAATATAGTTGCAGTAATACAGATTTTTAAAAGATTGAGCGATGTAGATACTTTAAATCCCCACTGTTGCTGCACTGGTCCTCTGAAGGTTTTTCCATGTGTATTTCGCTTCCAGTTTAGTTGTGGTGTGTCACTGTTCAAGGTATAGCTTTCTATCATACAAAGAACATTTCCTATGGAAATTCTGCAGTCAGTGTGGAAAATGGTACTGTCTAGTTGAATGCTGTGTCTGGCTGACTCAAGGCGGTTCCTCTGGAAAATGAAGCAGAAATTTAGATGCTAAAAATAGGTAACTTCCTGTAGTGGGTGTGCTAAGTGGCCTCCAAATACCTGGCTTAATCCTATGTCATTTTTAGCCACTACAATTCCTGATTTCATAGGTTTAGCAAGACTTTAATGCATTTCTGTGTGGGCTTCTGCAGGAATTCCTGCTGAGGAGCTGCCACTTATTATGGTTAACTTTCTGCTGGCTTGTTTTATCCTTTGGCAGTTTCCCTGTGGGAGGTGAACACACTTTCTTGATTGCAAAAAGAATAAGAGAATAGAATCAGAGACTTGGGTCCGGTCAGATGAGCTTTATTAACAACTGCATTTCCCTTACTTGGTGTAGTTCACAGCAAATACGTAGATAATGCTTTTTTATTTTTATATTTTTCTTTTTTTTTAAATTACTCAGGTCCCCCTCAGCCACCTCCAGACATACGGGTGAACAAGAAAGAGGTGCTTATTACCAAATCCTCCATCAACTTCACTTTTAACTGCAGCTGGTTTAGTGACACTAATGGAGCTGTGAAGTACTTTACTGTGGTTGTGCGAGAGGCTGATGGTAAGTTTCATGATTTAATACCATTCGCTCTTCAGCCTATATGAGTTACATGGGGAGGTCCACCCCATCGCTACACAGCAAAGGAGCTTCTCCTCATCCAGTGGCTGAGTTTCACAGGGCTTTTGGATCTATACCTGCTCCCTAGCCTGGGCACTTATGAACTCAGTCTTCTCCTGAGAGGGTCAGTGGCAACGACAGAGCTCAGCCAGAAGCAGTAGTTAGCCTCTGTATGCTAGGGTGTGGTCTCAATTATGTTCAGGAAATTTCCACAGTAGGAGACCGATGTTGGATGCCATTGGCCGTGGACACAGCAGAAAATGCCTTGCTGTGCACAGACCTCAAAAGGTAGTTTAAATGTTGGGTGGGAACACTAAGGCAACTCTTTTGGAAAACCTCAGTAAGCCGTGCTGAAAAGGCAAAGACAGCATCTTCCAGGAGGTGTTTGCTTACTGAAGAAAACAACTTTGCATGCAGCACCATGAAACAGAACAAAAATTGCCCTTGTAGCGTGCATGTAAACCTCCCTTTCTGCAATTGACCTATATGTGACAAAACAGGTGGATGTCTTAACAATCAATACCTTGGTTTTAGCAGTGACTTCATCTACTGGTGTGCCTGGACATATTTTGTGACCCCTGAGAAAGTTTCTTAATCTCTCTGTCCATCAGACCTTAGGGGAGAAAATAATATATAATATTTCCACTGTCTTCTGTGTCATGTTTGTGCAGACTATAAAGCTGTTTGAGAAAGGGACTACTCATTGCTGTGGTTTTGCCTGCCTGAGTCTTTTACACATTACTGTGAGTTTCCGTTCATGAGACTCCTGTCATTTGCTATTGCAGTTTTTCTCTATATACAGTAGGCTTGTCCGTGTGTGGATTTTTTTTTTTTAACTTGCTTTTTGAAATAGCTGGTGGTAGGATCCAGGATTCTGGATCACAGAGATTCTCACCAACAGCACAGGAAAAAATGTCATAGCATTGAATTTAACCTGTGTATGCCTATTGCAGCATTTTGTCTGGAGAAGGCGCACTCAGGTCTTGTGAGGATGTCTGTCTGAAGTTCCCCAGAAAAATAATAGCAAGACTGGTACTAGAAACAAGCTACCCTAACAACCGTAGCTTTGTATTCACAAGGTAGCCTGTGCAGCCTCCAAGAAATGCTAGAAAATTGGATAAGAATATGTCTGTCAATAGCTTCAACCTGCTTACGTTAATGACTGTGGTATGTAAACCTTCTGTCTTTCTCTGCACGTGATGTAGGCAGTGAAGGACCAAAGCCTGATGAGCAGCACCCATTACCCTCCTACCTGGAGTACAAACACAATGACTCTATACGCATCTACCAGACAAATTATTTTGCCAGTAGATGTGCTGAAAACCCTGACAGTGACTATAAAACCTTTGACATTAAGCTTGGAGGAGAAATGGAAAATCTGGGAGGAAGGTGTGATCCAGATCAGCAAAAATTCTGCGATGGACCTCTAAAGCCTCGAACTGCTTATAGGTTAGATTTATGTTGGTAATTGTGCTCTGTCACATTATTAGGCATGGCACTGTCTGGATGCCCAATACACATGAGCTCCTATAGATTGATAACTGGGTTGCATGATGTTCTTTGTGTTTCACTGTGAATTTATAAAAGCTTTATCCGTGCCCCCATTCCACAGGTATGAACCAGTCCCGCACTAGCATGGGAATGATATGATTAATTATGCACAAAACTCTGTGCCGTGAATAGGTTTATTTATTTTCCTTAACTGGATGGCAAGCTCTCCTATATCTGCTAAATCTTTCTTTGGAAAGGCTGAAGACCATCAGCTAAGTCAGAAGAGTACTTAACAGGAGAAGGCAAGGATGCTTCACTCAGTCTGCCATCACTACCCCACACCAGTCCTTTGGAACAAGCTGGAAAAACCTGGAGGTTATTCTAACCTATGGCACCATCACCAGGCTCCAGAGCTAGGCTGGGGTTAGCTGTAGAGTTTAGAAGCAGGCAACTGTCAAGACCGGGCTCAGCAGTTACACAGTCTCCAGTGCAGCTCAGTCACACCCCTCCTGCGGGTGAACACCCTCCCAAGACGTCTGCAAGCTGCTCAGGGGACAGCCACATGGACAGAAGACACTTACCAGGCAGTGTACATCATGCCTCTCAGCTGCTTCGTCATCATCATGATAGTGCTACCCTACCACAGTCTGCTCGCCTTAGAGCACATTTCCCAAAAATTCAGTCTGGGAAATACCCATGTTACCAGGAGAACTAAGAGGACTGTAACATTTCTCCATTAGCACAGCCCCATCCAGCCACATGAAGGGAAAAGTTGTCCCCACTGAGAAACATTTCTGAGTCCTCTCCCCGCTGCAGCTTCTGCTAGTCCTGCCCTCAGGCATGGTCAGGCAGTGTGTGCCAGCAGCCAGAGCCCCACCTGTTACCTTTGCCAGGGTACTTCAGAGCCTTCCATCTGTGCTCGATGGGCTCTCAGGCACCTGCATTAAGAGCTGTCAGTGGTCACTAGAAAGGCTTTAGTTGGCTCTGAGGGACAAATGAGTTCTGACTTTTCTGCTGTTGGTTCTGAACATCTGATGAGCTCTAACTGTAACTGCACTATTTTTTTAGGATCAGCATACGGGCTTTTACCCAGCTCTTCAGCGAAGACCCGAAGGAACTACCTACACCGCTCTTTGCAGACACCTTCTTCTCTTTACCGATCACTACAGAGGCAGGTTAGTTTCAGGCTTGTTTTTCAATGACTGTAGCACATGATTATATATTGTGCCTCAGAACACTCAGGTGTGTAGAAATATCAGCAAGGAGTGGAACAACGACAGATTGTCATGCATGTACTGAAAGCTGCTATGAAAGGAGGCTGGAGCCATGGCTTATCCATCCTTAGCCTGAAAACTCAGAGGACTGCTTGATGAAGCCGCTGACTGTAGAGGAAAGGGTGAATACTCAGTGAAGCCATCACCAAGAAAGCTCTAAGTGAAAGAGAACCAAACTCCCATGTAATGGGGCTGTGCTTTCTTTTGCTGTGGTTGGGAGTGAAAGATTATATATAATGTTTGGAAAACACAAGAACAGAAAATCAAGGCCAGCTTTTAGTTAAGTGTTTAAATGCCTTACGTTGCCTTGTGTTTCACCATTTTCTTTAGCTTATAATAACATATCCCCTGAAAGTTATTGATTCTTTGTTTCTTCGTATCTTTTCCTCATAAATATACTGCTTTGTTTCTAGAGCCTCTGTTTGGAGTTATTGAAGGTGTGAGTGCTGGCTTGTTTCTGATTGTGATGTTAGTGGCTGTTACTGCTTTATTTGTCTGCAGACAAAAAGTTAGGTAAGTTGAGTCCCTTTGTCAGTCTCTGTTATTGAAGTAAGGTCAAATTATATTGATTTAAGCAATACAATTTTTAAAGCGTACCTGTAAAATTGGAGGAATGCACTGAACTATTCAACAGATAAAATCTGTGTCCCCCAACATCTTTACATACTAAGTATAGAACTAGTGACTTACGTATTAAGAGATCTATATATTCTTGGTAGAAGATTCAAACACCTACTGATGTTAGTCAGAATTATCCCATGAAGTATCCTTGTAACTTTCAGTTTACAGTAGGAGTCTGAATATTTCTGAAAAACTGGTTTGTTATCCAAAATCAATGTCTGTTGTCAAAAATGAAATGTTTTAAATTCATTTCATCTGTGGTTTAGATCAGAAGGTTTTGAAACTGTTCAAAAATCTTAGAAGTGTGACATTACCTCAGTGTCCAAAAGATTAGTTCAAACTTTACTCTCAGATTTTTGTTGATTATAGTTGTATGTTTCATATTATAGATGAATCTAAAAGAGTGAAGTTAAAATATTTTTTTTTAAAAGTGAAATACTCTGTCTTAACTTTGAAAAAAGGTTTAAACCATTTTGCATGGTTTGGAAAAGGTATTATTGATGTGAAATTCCTTGTGGTTTCTGAAATAAAAAAAAATACAACATTTCCATTACGTGGGAAACTCTGAAAATGTGAAATTCAGCTCTTTAACTGGTACTAGATTAGGTCTATTTTCTTTTGAATTTGCTTTTCAGAGGCCAGAATTTCACATGGAAAAGAAATGTTTTCTGACTATTTGTAGCTTTTAACCAGAGTGGATTTACCCTTTAGCAATGCTATTCTTAGGCTCTATGAACAAATTCAGTGTATTCCTCTATATACCACCCAAAAAAAGTGGCATAAATCATTAGCAATAGTAAATAAAGTCTGTTTTTGTATGTATAGACTTGTGCACTCCTAACCATCTCAGTACATAGTGACATATAGAGCATGAAAAGAGTGCAGATTGATGTGTTTTCCACCTTGCATGTTGCATTTTTTTAGCATAGATAAACTTCAGAGAGAGTGTGGTTTCTTGTTGTGAGTTATATAGCCAGCAGGACTGCAAGTATCGGTATGATTTTCCCTTATCATACATAAAGAGAAAGCATTCTCTAAGGTGTGTTGAAGGAGGAGGTGGCAGTGAAAGAACGAAAGGCAACACTGACTGTATGGGGTCAGTACCACTTCTACAGCTTTCCCAAAGGCCACTGTGGTGCTGCCACTTACTCCTGCTACGCACCTGGGCATCTCCTAGAGACCTGGTCTGCAGAGTGGATGTGCTGGAAGCTGTAGACCTTTTACAGCTCTGAAAATCTACCTACATGTTTCTATCTGCATGCAGAGAATCAATGAGTTTAGGGCCCGTCTTAACATAGGACGCCCTCCTTAACGATAGGCTGGGCTGTGAGTGTTTCAGTGCAAGAAAGAAGTCTTATTGCATGTGCACATGCGTATGCTCTGCATCACTATTACTAAAGTACAAGAAAAGTCTGTGCCACAGCTAAGAGCAATGTCACATGATCAGAGCCTTACATCAAAACAGACTTTCTTAAATTCTTGATTTCCAGCTTACCAACCTTTTTTCCAATGTAAATTATGTTATTGGCAGCTCTTACCAGTATCAGAACATAACGGTAAATCAGAATACCTTCCTTTTCTATTCCAGCAATGGCCACGAGAGACCTGCAGCAAGACTGAGCATTCGCAGGGACAGGCCACTGTCAGTCCATCTGAACTTGGGGCAAAAAGGGTAACATCAAAAGTTTTGTTTCTAAGAGCACTATTTTAATATGGCATCAAGGATTAACAGTCCCATCGGGTCACTCACTGATGAAGTGTTTCTTTTTCTTTTGAAATCATTTCTAGGAACCGGAAAACTTCCAGGTAAAAAGAAAAAATTAATACCTAAAAAAGTTTCTTGATAACCAACTGGATAAATTATGACTGTGATTCATCCTGTGATTTTCTTCCTCCTGTTGAATATTTTAGTCCGATCAAAGTCAGTCATTTTGAAGCACACTTCACCAAACTTCAAGCAGACTCCAACTACCTCCTGTCCAAGGAGTATGAGGTGGGATCCTAATCTAGGCAAAGGACTTGCTTTATGAAGGGTCGGGCTGGCTGGATCGATGGGTTTATGCATTAGAAAGGCCTGCATTTTTTTGTCTTAATCACAAAAATCTAAATCAGTTTGAGAGTATCACCTGAACTCCACTAGTCCTAATGCAGAAACCAACGTCTTCTGGTTGGCAGCCTCCAGCTGAGGTCAGGAGCATTCATTTGTTCAGCACACCTTTGTGATACAGCATGGAAAGCACCTTCCAGCCATGCGGTTGCTTTAAATCAGTATGATTAGCTATTTAATTTCTGTTTGTTTTTTTCAAAAAACCATGCATTGTCTTTCCATGGCCTTTGAGAGCTGATAAGCACTGTGTCCCTCTGTACTGTCATGTCCTTTAATTATGTTCACCTGACATTTTATTCCTACTTTTTTTTGCAGGACTTAAAAGATGTGGGTCGAAACCAGACATGTGACATAGCACTTCTGCCAGAGAACAGAGGGAAAAATCGATACAATAATATATTGCCTTGTGAGTTTTAGTTTTGGTTATGTAATATTACATCACACCAGCTATTTTTCACTTTTTTCAGCAAGCCTAGTGGAAAAGAGAGTGCTGCCAATCCCTTCCCTCCTTCCTGTCAGAGATGAAATACCTCTGCCAGCTCAGGTTCTGGTGCTTGGAGGCAGATGATGTATGGCCCTGAATGGCTTCACATAGACCAGTAATTTCATTTTGCACTAGAGGTGTAATGACTACCATTCAGACTAGAGAGAAAAAGCTCCAGCTGTTATGGGTGTTCAGTCACTGCTGATAACAAGGATAGCAGAAGTAACAGTTGGGTTGTTTACATAGGGGATATCATCCATTCAGTGCTTTTTGACAGCCTTACCAAATCTTCCTTCTCAGAGAACACAGCAAACCTACTATAAAATGTAGAGCTAGAACCATGGTTCTGCATGGGAAGACACACATGTGAGGTGAGCCCTGTTCTCCTGAGGCAAGAGCTGTCATTGAGAGTTTCCCCCTTTAAGCTCCTCTCTGGCAGTTTTGGAGGTAACACATGCTGTGCATCAAGGAAGAACACCACATGGCTTGCTGCTCCATTTGCTGTCCTGCCACTCGGTGTGATATGTCCTTGGAGCACAGCTTCACAGCATCTCCTGTGTTCTGCCTGCCATGCCAGACTGGGGACCATGCCCATGGTGTACAAGAAATTCAACACCTGACTGAGCTCCAGCATGGCACTATCTCACAATCAGTGACCTGGTGGCTTAGGCACTGTGTACCTCTCTGCAGAGGGCCCTCTACCTAGGGAAGACAGTTGGCCTGCTCACACATGTTAGCTCGGGAGTCGTGTAGACCACTGAAGCACTGCTGCTCTTTCAAGGGCAGCACTGGCCACTGCTCTCCAGTGCAGCACACTGCTGCCAGGAACAAAGGAGAATGCTGTTGTGGCTCTTTTGCTGCCATAACAAATCCTATGCAACTTAGCAGAGGAATTCTGGGATATTTGTTGCTTCCTTCTCAGTCATCCATTTCCTTGTCTTTGGAACACTCCATAGAACTCATGGATGAAAGAGGCAGTGCAAATATAAACAATTATCCCTCTAAATTAGCCCTCCATATAAAACCCGTGTAATAATGCTGCTAGTCCTTTTCAAATGCATTTCTGTAAATAGGAGAAGGACTGAAAATCAAGACCTAGCCATAAGCCTCTTGTAATCAATTTCTTCCTAGATGATACATCAAGAGTGAAGCTTTCCAATGTGGATGATGACCCTTGCTCAGAC
>Ga0181612_102643_pt1 | contig 20725 bp, 7 predicted proteins | sample HoacroProtozoa21_FD_119630 | JGI IMG/M metagenome (GOLD analysis project Ga0181612, IMG submission 119630) | Hoatzin crop microbial communities from Cojedes, Venezuel. Combined Assembly of Gp0051906, Gp0051904, Gp0051908
GTTTGCCCGAGGGGCAGGGGGCCGAGCCGGGGGTACCGGCCGGGCGGAGGGCTTTACTTTGCCTTCAGATCCGTAGGCTCCTGGTGACGGGCCTGCCTAGCAGCCTCAGAGACGGAGGTGTTCCAAAGGCTGGTACCATCCTGCAGCTGTCGACCGGAATAAAGAGTTGTACTGTATTCGAATGTGTGCTGGGCGCGTCGAAGATGGCCTGCGTGGGCGTGCTGTCAGGCTGACATAGAGAACTGTGGGACAGCTGTGGTCAGAATCTGTGTGGTATATAGCACAAATGTTCCTGTCGGAATGCTCAGGCGTGGAATCATTCGGATCACTGTATCTAGTGGAAGCTGAAGTAATGTGTCTTCCTGAGTCTGCACACAGCCTGACACCAGCTGTAGGTAGTAGGAACGACTACTACTGCTAAGATTTTTCATGTGTTACACAAAAGATTAGCTTGTTCTTATAACTAAATTGTGTGTTGCAGCCTCTCTTAAAGGAGAGTGCCATAAAAATCGATGCAGAATTTGTTTGTTATAGTAAGACAGTAAGAGTCTGGTTCAGCCCAGAGAAGCTGCTTGCAATTTTCCTAGGCAAAACTCACCTGTAACGATGCTTTCAGGATAACTTTGATGTCGATTTGATCTAGATTTCATACACTGAGTAAGGTTCTTCAGTGAACTCTGTCTCTGAAATTATAGGCCAGTTCATTTTTTAGGTTTCTATTTCAAGTGGAATCACAAAAATGCTTCAATCTCGTAATTGTAAATAGGTCTTACTAAATGCCTCTGCAGAGAACACAGAATTATGTCCAGGGCATAAATCATGGAAGAAATATGCATCCTCAGAGGGCTTGCCTACTCAGAGAAGTGGGTAGAATAATGCAAACTAACAACTGTATGTATTTCATTTCTAGTTCAAGGTCTGGATTCTAGTCAGAGGATATCATTTGGATGTAAGGAGTAGGAAATGTGTGCATGAATATTTTCCGTTTAATAGGGAGACAGCGTGCGACGGTTGGCTGTCTAAGAGGTTTTGGTCTTTTGCAAGCTCAAATTCCCTTGTAGTACTCGTTTTCTTTGAAAAATATGTCTGAGCCAGGTTTTTCAGCTTGCAAAGACAGGTGACTCAAAGCTGACAGTGGAGTGGATGGTCTGGACAGCAAATGGGGGAGAGTGGGATACTAGACATGTTTAGTCCTCTGCATTAGTTCCTGTTACCCTTACTAGAACACCTGAAACTCTTAGTTCTCTTTGTAGACTTGTATGAGAAGAGGAAATCAGTTCTCTCCTCTGTCTCTGACAGCGATTATACTTCAGAGCATCTGGTGCAGAGACCACAGCTTTCTGTGTTCTGACATGAGGTTCCCACTGCTCCCCGGGACTGCCAGAGCTTCTCTGTTGTGTATGGTTGCTCCAACAGTTCCTGGTCTCAGCTTTTGTGGATTCCTTTGCTGGGAGCACAAGCCCCTTGCTGGTTAGCATTCACAGAAATTACTGTAACAAATTTAGTGAATTCTCTTGACCCTTTATCTCCATCTGGTTATAAGATAACTCTACAAGCACGATAGACTATGAAAATCATTGTTTTATAATTGACACTTAGCGATTCGATTTCTAGTTGCCTATATTTTCCTTAAAATAATTGTAGTCTGCCACCTGCGTAAGATTTTTTGAGGATATTATGCTGGATTTGCCTAATTTTCCTCGTACTATGTCTGTCTGACCACTGCATGTTAGCTGCAGATGCACTTATACATGTAAACATTGCTGGCTAAGCTTCTTTCTGCATCCTGGAAAGGAGGACTTTGTCTCTTTGTTTGCATAGATTAATGTATATGTATTAAAAGTTCTAAAGTATACGTTACTAACAGGTATGCTTACTGAACTGGTAACATAGTGCTAAGTCATAGACAGAAAATCCTTGTGCTGTCTAAACCCACTGATAAAATTGCAAGGAGATGAACGTGGAATCAGTTGATGGCTCTTTTTCCTGTTCTCCTTATTGTGTGGCTTGTTCTTCTGGAACATCTTCTAGTCTCAAAAGTTTTGCTACTGACCACTTTAACTGACATAGGAAATGCTAGAGTGGAACCCAGCTGGTCGAAACACCAGCAAAACTTGAGCCTTGACACCTCTGAATAGCTGACTGTCACTTGTGTGCCTAAAAGCAAATATTCCTCAAGATCAGAAATTGTGCTGTAGTGTATTGAGAAAATGGTACTACTGAGTCCTCTAACATTTGTTCAAAGATCCTGAATGCCTTCACGGTCACCTCAGACTTCTTTATTGCTTCAGAATTAATTTAGCATTTATCATTCAGTGTTGCAGAAAATGCAACTTAGCTGTGGTTCTAGTACTTTTTCCATGTCTTTCTATGTATGCACACCTTCCTGGGAAACCATAAGTCCTCTGGGTTTTTTTTTCTCCTTTCTTTTTTTCTAAAAACACAAAAATAACTGGAAGTTGTAAAGTGTTTAAAGTATCAGACAGTAAAAGTCTTTAGCTTGTGGAGACTTTTAAAAGGACTAACTAGTGATGCTGATCTATCCCCATAGCTAGAAGGAGCATCTGGATTAATCTTGGATAAAATTAGTATAACTCATTATTCTCTATTATGCAAATACTGTAATATAGTTAAATAAATCATCCCTTAAAGTAGAGAAGGGTAGTGATCTGTGTTACTGATGATAAAAGCTATGCAAAAGTACAAATATACTTAGAAGTCACCTTCTGTTTGAATAGCAAACTGCTTTGATTTGCTTTAATTTTTTTTTTTTAGAGGAGACTTTGTGCATGTTTGTGCTTAGAACGCTGACACCATAGATTTTCTGTTCAGAACAGATTTGTTGTTGTTATGCCTGCAGTGAGCAGCTACACAATTCACATTTTATGCAGGATGGTAGTTCCATATAGCCTTTGTGTTTCTGCCTCTTGGGTATAAAGTAATGCTTTTTGTTTACATGTTGTTTTCCTCTAAAACTGGAAAATACAAGCAGTGAAAACTAGATAAATTAGGATTAAGTACTTTTGTTCCAAAAATGTTTTGTAATGTATTCCTGTACTATATGGAAAGCTGTCATGGAATTTTACTTTTGCATTTCCTCTTTTGATTCCCATTAACGAAGAGGTCCCCAAAGGTTTGTTAGTTGTGGTACTAGTAAGAGGGTATGTACAGTCAGTCAGAGAGCTGATGCGGAGCATGAACTCATTGTCCAAGCTGGAAGTCCGGTTGTCTTCCTTCACATTAAATCAAAACCAGAAGTCTAAAATATTTCATAGTTAATTATTATGTAAAATACTGTCTGGCATCATAAGTAATATTGTAATTTCTATTACTTCATTATCTGATTCGGAGTAAATACTTTCTTTTAACCACTATTGTAGTTGGGGCCCCCCTAAGAGGGCCCAAATAGCAAATGGCAAATAATTAAAGTTACTGTAAAATACTAACTTGAAGCGCATTGTATAGTCTTTTGCGGCACACAATGTAGCACCCTTTGAGTCCTAAGAAAGAGTAACATGCAGTTAATAACAAATGTAGCACACTGTTGATAAACTTGTATTTTAGTGGCTGCTTTTCTTGTGTGTGTGATTTTTTTGAGTTTTTTTTTGCAAGCAATAATGTTGACAAAATATGAGAACCAGAAAATACAGGATGTTTGGAACAATGTGTTACACACGTATAAAGAATGACACTTTGGGGTGCTCTGGGCAGTCCTGCTTCATGCTGAAGGACAATCTGTGCAAAGAATCTGCAACCTCTTTGACTGTGTGTAGACATTTAAATGATCTCGAACTTCCCAAACCCGTTTGGTATCAGCCCTGTAGGACAAATCAAAGAATTTTGATAAAGCAGACTTCTTTCCAATTTTACAGCTGATGCTAAACTTGTAACTTTGGTTTCCTAGATTCAGCACTTCAAGACAAACACTAATGTGGATTCCAGACTCCTTTTTTTCCAGGTATTAGTAGTATATCATCACATTAAACAAAGACAAATTTACAGTCATTAAAAAAAAAAAGTCTGTATGTTCTTAGTTCTTAATTTATGCCGTAAGTAGTATCTTTATTCCTTAATGCTTTTTCTCTGTCTCAAGCAGTGGGACAGATTGATTTGAAATAAGCTGTTATGCAAAAGGCATTTTCTTTCTTGAATGATGCTATGGAAGCTTATATGTGCTGAGGAGTTGTCAGTTTTTAGATGGAGTGTTGTGGAAATAAAGCTCCACGTCTGCAGGAGAGGGAGATGCCACTGACCTTATTACCATGTTGCCACTTGTGATTGTATTGACCATACAAGGTAGCACTGCCTTTAATGCTTTTTGAATTATTGCTGTACCATGAGTTTAGTCAAAGCTTTGAGGGTTTTAACGTGGTACAGGAGCTGCTGGGTTATTGAATATCCTTCTGCTAACTTTTACTACTGGTGTGCTGCTTACTGTTTGTACCCTAGCAATTTTGTACTGCAGTTTTTGTACCTCTACTGCCCCAGCTAATCCAAAACACATAAAAGAAAACCCAAAGGCTAGCAGTTTTGCTTCTTTACATTTAATTTTTGTACTCTAAACTTCTTTCCCTGTAAAAGTCTAGCAGCTGACATAGACAGGCAGCGTTACCTGCTCCTGTTTTACTGAGTGTTCAGATCAATGGAGTGCCAGGGAAATGTCACCTTCTTTGAGGCATGGAGGGAAAAGCATAAGGAGGAAGTCCTTGCTATTCCCCAGTCTCTCAGTACTAATCCAATGAGGATGTTCCGAAAGTCATCCAGTACTGGAAAATCACAGAGGTAGTTGTCATCCAGACTCAAATGGAATCTTGAAATAAAACAGTTGGCAGTAGTTAGTTTGCTTCATATCTGTGAAACAAGGCTTTGGTGTTGTGTTTTCTCCTGATCTGGAGCAAAAGTACTTTGGAGAGGAACTGTGAAGTACAATAGTGTAAAAACTCATCCACCCCATTCTTGCCCAGTAAGTCCTTGCAGAATGGATTTTTTTACTCTTCCTTTTTACTTCAGCAGCTTAAACGGTTTACTAGATTGTAACAAACTATGCAGCCCTCTGGGTGCCTGGGAAAACTTTTCCATCCTTCCAGGCTAGGCCTTGAGTCTGTTTTCTTTGGGAATCTGAAGGTCCTTATGATGCAGCTCTCATTAGCCTTTCCTTAGGTGTGCATGCACTGCTCCTATGTTCAGGACAGATGCTTCACCCTGACCAGCATTTTGCCTTACCTAGGCATTATTCTTTGCTCAGCTGCACAGTTTTCCTAAATTGCAGTCTACAATACAGAAATAGAGCAAACTGACTGAGAATGTTGCTGTCTTTGTGTTTGTGTTAGTAAATTTCTGGAGGACATCTAACCAAGATTTCTTGTGTTTCAGTTTGCTGAGTGGAAGAATTTCAACACTGAAAGACGAAACTGGTGCTGTGAGTAATAAACTTACTGAAAAATCATTCATTTCATGTTATGCTTTCGGTTAGGTTCTCTTCTAAAGAATATCCACTGCGTGCTGATAGGAGTTACACTGCCCGAGTCAGCTATGCTTAAAAGCATGGAAAACAAATGGCCAAATGCATTACAAACATTCACATTTCTGGGCTTTTAAAAACTTGTTTTGGCTTTTGCAAGTATTTTCTCCGTTGCTATTGTATTACATAACCACTAATAGTAGTATTGGAGAAGCCTACGTTTAAAATGCTGACAGCACCATCTCTGCTTCAGAGTCCATGAGGTGTAGTGTTCAATTGGCCTTGACCTTTTGTTCATGTTTTGTCACTTATTTCAATAGGGAGAAAATATGGGACTTTGAAATCATTTCAGAATGTCACCATGTGTTTTCCTTTTGTTGGATTCTACACAAAATACACTATCCTCTTACAATCGCAAAGCCTAGTTGCAATACTGTTCATGCTATTGAGCAGGAGAATGACTGGAGTATTTAATTTAGTTGTGTCTAATGAAGTTCTAAAGATTTTAGGGCAGAATAAATGTACCTACTTGAGTATCATCGCACTGGTCTGGTCTCCAGACTTTCACGAAGATTGGTGACGTCTCTGGACTTCTTGTTTCTCATCGTCATTCCAAGATAAATGAGACTGCAACAATGTGCATGTTTTCATGCTCATTCTGCATGGTACAGACAGTGCAGAGACAGAAACTGTGCTGCTTTTAAATAGAAAGAACTGCTAATTGCTGTATTGCAGAGGGAGGTTAATTTTTATTGGATAGTATTGCATATGTACTTCAGTAATCCTGACATGTAAATGTAGCTTTGGTTGGCAAACATATATAGCAAAATAGCCATTTTGGTCTGTGTATATGATATTCTTAAATGGGAAACTATAGTTATAGCAATGTTGTTGAGTGATAGTAAGGCACATGGGTACTTTGCTAAAAGCATAGAGGTAATTTTAATGGTTATTGACTTCATTTAAAAAAAAAGTCTAAACTTATCTTGATCTTATTACATTTACTGTATTCTAAATGTATGGTAGAAAGTGAGAATACCCATTGATCTTTATGGAGACTCTAGAAGTTAAAGAAATGTGTTTATTAAGTGCCATCTATTTGCAGCAGTCTTTGTATATATGTCTTTTAAGAATGTTGAATTAGTGGATGGTAGAAGAATAATGAGAGCAAAGGGTTGGCCCAAAAAATTTGGGTTATGTTTGTCTGTTGACTGCTGCATCTTTAACTCCTCTTTCCCCTGCTCAGCATAAAAAAAGATTTTTAGTTGATGGTTGCTCCATAGCAGTGCTGAAAGTACAGTGATATTTCTTTGCAGATATTTATTGATCGAGATCCAGCAGCATTTGCACCAATTTTAAATTTTCTTCGCACAAAGGAGTTAGACTTACGGTAAGAAGTTCTAATTATGTCAAGTGAAAATTAATTTGATCAAATGTATTAGGAAGCTTTTTCAAGTGAGGTTTGTTCAGTTTCTCAGCTAGCTGGGTGCCTAGTATATGACTCGGCTCCCTGGTAGATTTGGGGCCATGTCTAGAGTGTATGTGTGGAGTGGTGGAGGCAGAAGTGGTAGCTTTATATTTTAGTGGATTCTTGTAATTTAAACCACTTCTGGCAATGTAGTTCTTTATTGTTTCTGTATCCTTATTTTAATGAAAGATAATTAATATTAAGATCACTTTGAAATCTCAAACATCAGGTTGAATAAATTTGTTGCTAAACAGGTAGCTAGATGTTCACATTGTGTAATATCTAGTTACATGCAAGTCTTTATCTTCGAGGTATTGACTCGCTCTGTTCTTGTGTTTTTTGTTGTTTTCGTCTTATTTTTTCTTTCTCTAGGGGAGTGAGTATTAATGTTCTCAGGCATGAAGCTGAATTCTATGGAATCACTCCTTTAGGTAATTTCTTTTTTGTTTAAATAAGAGGTCATCTCACATTCGTTACTATAGTATTGACCCACTTACAAGTCCTGGGCAGTTATGACCCTGAAGATTTTCAAACTTACTGATAACAGAAGGTTATTTGAAATAATGTAATGTAATGTTACCTGGGAAGTGAAAGCTATAGTCATATCTGGTTTTCCTCCTTAGTGAGAAGATTACTACTATGTGAAGAACTAGAACGCTCATCTTGTGGCAGTGTCCTTTTTCATGGCTACCTGCCTCCTCCAGGTATTTTTGTATTCATGGTCTGATGTTGCTTGCAGTCACTTATTGCTTTAGTTCATGGGGGCGATTGGCCGAGGTAGTTACTCTAGCCGTCAAACTGCCCAGAGAAGGCTTTCCTATGGAAAAATTAAAGATGAATGGTTGAATCGAACATCATTCTGATTCAAAAAGAAAGCTCTTTATCTGTATGCTGTATGAAATGGCATATTTAGAGTACTGGGCAGTGGGGCAGTGGCATGTTAATACTAAGCAGGCTGTGTTTGGTTATCAGCATGGAGTACTTGCTTCTTTCTGAAGGTACAGTTACTTTAGATGCCCTATGTCTAGATGACACGTCAGCACAAATGAGCTTTCCTTCACAATACGAGTACTTGTGAGATTTTTACTTCTCTGTAGAGATGAACACAGTTCGTGTGTTAACCTGAAGTCTAGGGGACATCTAGGCAATTGTTGACAAGTTTTCTGATGATAGTTCCCTTAGTTATGAGTGTCAGTGTAGAGAGAAAAAGCATTTTCTGTTTCAGTCTTACGATATTGCCTAATTCTTATAGCACAGGAATTAGACTTTATATCAAAATGCACAAGTGAATGAATATCTGTTATATTGCTAAAGTTTGAGTGGGACAAAACATCTCTTTTCTTCTATAGGCATTCCCAGCCGTAAAATAAATAATACTGCTGGGCCACCGGCTGATGTTAGAATTGGTCAAAACTGCTCCGAGAGTGAGATTCATGGAGGTGGTGTCCAACCTACACTCACTGGTACTGGGGAAGGTACAGTCAGGCTAGGTGAGGAATGTCAGTTTTAAAACCAAAACAAATCGCAAAGATGATTGTTGCTGGGAAATAAAAACTGAGTGACTATGCTGAACACTTACTTATACACTTCTCATACAGTATTTAAGGCTCACTGCTGCACAATCAAGACAGGAGGCAGAGAGAAAGGCAAAGCAAAGTTCTTCATACAGTCTTAGTATGGTCCCATAAGCATATGCCTTGCACTGTGCTAAAGCCATGATAAAGACCAGACAGACCAGCATCTCTTTGGTCTTTGTTCAGGACCTGCTTCCTGCTCTGGCACCTCTTTTTTGCTCCTAGTGCCTCTCTTGACCTGCAAGAGTTGAGTTTTAAGAGGAAAGGTAGTCTTCAGTTGTTTGACTATACAGAGTACTTTCCATCTAAAATATGTAAAAACTGTAAATAAAATAGGCTTGAATTCTGTCATTTTCCAGCTTTTGACTTTGCAAACAAAATTATGCTGTTAGAAGTGTCATATTTCTGCTATAATGGTGTAAACTGTAGCAGTGTTAGGAAAATTAAGACTATGCTAAAAGGTGAATCTATATGCAGGTAATATAAAAAAAGCCTTGGATGTGAATTGCTGATTCTTCTTTGTGACTTGCTGCAAGTTTGGAAGAGGGCAGTCTTGGGGAAAATGGGACAGAAGATGCATTCTTTCAGCATTAGTTCTCTAGCATGTGGAGGCTAAGAGCCAACTCCACGAAGTACCGTAACTACTGATGTCCAGTGCCATCTAACACTTCTACCAAACCTAACGCAGTTACAGATCAGAAACAGGCATGCTCACACGAGAGAACAAATGGAGGAGCTACAGGTATTCCAAGGTATTGGAAAATTCAGTTTAACAGTCTGGAGCAATAATAGAGTTGCAGTAACTACTTGGAAAGAACTTGTACAAAAGGAAGTATTGTTTCTTAGTTGATAGCAATCCTCAAATTTTTACCAATTTGTCAGGATTTAAAACTGAGGCGTGTGCTTGCCTCTTTCTGCTTATGAACACTTTGCATTGTTGTGGCTGAGATGAAATGTCTTCGTTCCATGTAAGAACTGTAACAGTTTTAAGGATTGTGAGAAGTAATACTGCTAACTAGAATCAAACTGATAATGTTTCTTGAGAAACTTCATTATCAAAGTTTCTGTTGCATATCCTAGCAGAGAGCTCTTTCCTGTTCTAGATAGCTCTGCTGATTTTCTAATACCCATCACTTGACTGACTTTAGCTTTGTTGTTGTTTTTAGGATTTCCTGTGGACCCACGTAAAGTCCTAATAGTAGCTGGCCACCACAATTGGATAGTAGCTGCCTATGCCCATTTTGCTGTTTGCTACAGGTATGAATATAGTTGCTTGTCAGGTTACAGGAATCTAAACAAAAATATGATAATTTGTTATGAGCAAAGCAAAAAGTTTGCTTTACTTTGAAACGACAGTAGATCACATGCATTCACATGCTGCTATAGATATGAATTGCCACTTTTGCTTGTGCCAATAAACTGCTTGATAGGAATTCAGATTTTGCTGCTTTGATGTCAATTCTTGATGCCATTGCAAAAGTAATCAATTTAACTGCTTCAAAAGCCTCTTTTAAATCAGGCTTTTAAAGAAAGGTTTATTTAAGAAGTTCTTGCTATTATATGGGTTTAAAGACAGTTTGTGAAGTTAGATTATCAACCTTGAATCATGGAAGTGATGTACCTTGTCTTAAACTTTTTTTTTTTTTTGGCTTAGCAGAACTGTTAAGCACTTTTTACTTCAGATGGATGGCTGAAAAATGTCTTAAAATGTCTCATAAACAAATGGGCCATTTTTTAAGATCAGGTGAAGATGAGTAACACCTTCATATTACAGAAGCTGTTTTTAGTTCACATCTGTTAGTCTTGATTTAATTGGTGGCTGTCGTTTCAATGGAAAGTAATGTTTTAACAAGAGCTGTTGCCAAAAACAAACACTGCTGTCACAGAGTGGTTCAGAAACAGAAGGAAAAATGAAGTGTAATGTGAATAGCTTCTTTCTTAACTGCCAAGCTGAAGCCATATTTTGCTGCCTTTTTCACTATATAGAACACTAATTTACTTGCGTAAACTTTGTAACTTAAATCACATCTAACTTGTTTCTTGTATTCACCATTGCAATTTGTTTTGCTTTAATTTGTACTAAATGTGGCTTCTCTTGCTCTACTTAATGTTCTTGTTTTCAGTTATGCTTAATTTGATCTGACTGGAGAAAGAGGCAATGATTTGCAATTGTCTTTTTGCTAATCGTCCCCTTCTTAGGATTTTATCTCTAACTGTTTTCCTTGGATGGTAGTTCACTTAAGTGAAAGATTCTCCCTTTTTCCTGCTTGGTAATCTACTTAATGAGACTTTTTACCATTGAATTTAAGTCATTAGTGATGCTTTTGATGAAGCGCGTCAGACTTGAATGGTTGCTGAAAGAGGGCACAGGTGAATTTAAAATGCTGCTTTTGTTCATAGTGACGGAAAGGAGCAGTCTTGTCTTGATTTGAATATTTTTTCTTCTGGAACTGCAGGAACTCTAGGAGTACAATGGTGGACTTTTCCCTCCTCCATTCTGCTCTTACACAGCTTTGGTAACAGTTTTTTTCCCCTCTGTGCTACATCTTAGTACCTATCTGTTTTTTTAATTGCTTAACAAGTGAATTTGCCCAGACTTTTAAATTGAGGAGACAGCATACACTTAAACCTATTTCCCTTTACTGACAAATTTTAATACAGCTTGCCTAGACTACTATGCTGCAGTCAAGTGATGTGATTTTTAAGATTCTCAGCAGGATTATTTTAATTTAAGGACAAGATCTGATTTTTAGCTAGCAACACTTCTCAAAGTAAATGGAAATTTGTAGTGGACTGGACAGTGAATCCCATGCAGTAAGAAATGAAGTATATTCCAATATTTAGTTCTGTGACTTTCTTTTATGCTGTTTGTAACAGGTATTATTTAAATACTTAAGAGAATTATTTTGGTAAAAAGCTATAGCAAAGCACAGTGCATCCTAAAGATAGTATTTTTTTTCCTTTTGAAGTATGTCAGAAATCTTCAAAACTTGATAATAAAGCTTCTGAGAATGTCTTGGTTGCATTTAAAGGCTTATGGATATTGCAGTCCTGCTCTTAAGTCACTTCACTACAATTTCTTCTGCATGCTCTATAGGTAGAGAACAGTGATCTGTGGTGCTTTATCTCCAGGCAGGACACAATGCTGAAGTAAAGAACGGCAACAGTGGCAAAAAATACTATAGATGCATTTCTGCTTTCCATGTTAACATTTATATAATTTAACTACTTAGATTTACTGTGCTCTAGCTCAGTTGCAGAGCATCTAAATGATTGCCTAAAATTAAATCAGATAAATTGCTTTTCTGGAATCATATAATTCTTTAAAATTGCACAGGCAAATGATTCTTTAAAAATAAAGCTTATAGTTAATTTAGTATACTCTGTTTACAGTATACCATAAGCAGAAAATGTGACTAGATAGCACAGCTTTGTGCAAGAGCATGACTGGGCGTCTTACATGATGTGTAAGACACCTTGACTCTGGAAATTGATAGAGATGTGTCTAAAGTCTTATGCTGAACCTCATTCTCTAGCATTTGGCTAGCCCAGGCTTTTGGCTGGATCATCCACATTGGTTCAGGCTTAGACTGAGATATCTGTTTCTGAATCTCTAACCTCTGCTCCCTGTGCCCTCTTTTGCCCTTCCAGAATTAAAGAATCATCTGGGTGGCAGCAGGTGTTCACGAGTCCCTATCTGGACTGGACAATTGAGCGAGTGGCTCTCAACGCTAAGGTGGTTGGAGGACCTCATGGAGACAAGGATAAGATGGTTGCCGTTGCCTCGGAGAGCAGCATAATCTTGTGGAGCATTCAAGATGGTGGTAGTGGCAGTGAAATTGGTAACTATAATTGCTTGTCTTTTTCTTTTTTTTGTGTGTGTTTAACCAGAAGGAAGTCTGTGACCTTATTTTGAGGTATGTATGACCAGCAGTGTTCAGTAATCAGTTTCACAAAGTGACAAACCAAGCTAAAGTAAGCAACGTGTTGGAGCATATTAACTTATTTCTTTGTCATGCTAGAGGAATCCTTTCTCAAAAACAAAAAGAAGAATAATAACGAAGTAGTCTGCTTACTGAACAGATACTAACTAATGCTGTTCAGTTCAGGTTGGGCTTTTGTGTGAAGATGCAAATTGAGTTAAACTTTTCCTTGGACTTGCATTTGAATCTAGGCCATAGCACAGAGGAACTAGTTTCTGAGATGAAGAGCTACAGCTATTGAGAGATTCTGTTCTTTTCTTTCCCTTGTCTTATTAAAGCCATATTTTTACATGGAGATGAGGAAGAGGCTCCAGTTCTTTATCAAACGTAGTTCATAAATGGAGTTTAGAAGATGAAAATTTCTTCCTTTTGTAACTTGTGTGCCTAGGTAGGGAAAAAGCACCCTGTACTGCCCTACAGGAATAGGAATTACTTCTTGTATACCTCAGCACTGAAGGACACGTGGTTAGGGAGGCTTTAGAAACATCAAGAAGACATTTTCAGAAGTAAATATTCCTTGGTATTGGTACTGCTCTGATGGCTTGGCTGACTCACTATTGTTCAAACACAGGGCAAGTTTGGGAGGCAGTGAAGGGAAAGTTATTAGGAACTTTGTCTAACCTTATCCCTGGTGTTTGAATCACTGCTATTATGCCAGTAATGTCTGTTTCCTCTGGCAGTGGATACTGCTAACAAAGGATGACAGCAATCTCCTAATGTGGATGCTTTTCTCTGAAACTTAATGCTGAGTTAATTTGTTATTAGAGGTATCTCAGTAGTTGAAGTCATGAGAATTAATGTGGTTGTTAATTAAAGTCAGAATGACCAAATATCAAATTTTGATCCATGTGCCTTTAAAGGAAGAGCTTGCTTGAAAGATGCTCAGGCAATTTCTATAGGTCTTGCATGAGGTAATACAGCCATATACTGCTCTCTGACTTGTGACTTACGGAGTTTTTGTATGTAATTAGGGTCAGCAAAACAGAAAAGGAGATTCCATTGTATTTAAAAAAAAAATAGATCTGAAAGATGTGTCTAACAGTTGAATGTGAAATATCTCTATTAAAGAGCGAGTAAATATTGTATTTGAAAAGCCTTTTCTTCTGTTATACCCCCCTTGACCAAATCTTAAAGGCGGGGAAGAGCGAGCGTAACAGCTGTACTCCTGTAATAGGCATTGCTTTAAGCAGTATGCTGTTGCATTCCTCCTGCATTTTCTGGTTTGACTTAGCTGCTTGTGTTACCTTGGGGTTTGCAATAACATACGTGAAACAACATCTCAGATTTTTGGAAATCAAGTGCTAAGAGAGTCAAAAACCATAAGTGGAGTTTTACTTCAAACAAAAGCTCTGAACTATGCCAGTATCATAAGGTTCAGATAACTCAGTCTGTGACTGAACGTGGCAACTAAACTGAAAGAAGCACTTTTACTAAACAGGCCATATGCATTGAAGTGACTTTGTGAAACAAAGGAAAAGCCGCTTGGCACCAGGGGGAGCAGAAAGTAAGTGCCTACAGGATTGAACCTTTAGTCTGACTAACACTGAACAAAATGTACTGTTCGTCTTTTGGATAATAGGTCATGCTTCTTGGTTTAAAAAAACCTAAAATATCCTTGTGTTAAATTGTAAGAACTTGAATATAGCTGTCTTATTTCTTTGTAGTGGGAAATGCTTGCAGTCCTGCTTTGTGTTAGAGTGCATTGCTATCATCTTGTGAAAGAAACTACTTGTTCCAAACAGTCATTGAAGCCTGGCGACACCATCCTCAGAAAATTGTGTGGGCTGGCATCTTTGTGATAGAGCTCTCCCAGAGCGCTCTCTTTCCTTTCAATATTACTTACATAAGCCACTGCTGCTGCATTGCTGCTGTAAGCAGTATTTTACTGAGAGGGACCCTTAAGACAAGAGCCTGTCATTACATATAGCATTGTCTCCCCTGTGGATGGGTCTCAAGATTGTTGAGCCTAAGCAGGACTGACACTTCAAATTCCTCCAGACCATTCAAGCTGTCTTCCTTGATTTCCTTGAACCTCGTCCTTCTCTGGAGTAATCAATTCTAGTTGTTTCTGTGGATTTTTTTATTGTTGCCTTTTTCATGTGGCCTGTACTGCTGAATCTTATCTGCGTCGAATGATTGTACTGTGCCCTGGAAAACAGTTCAGTATCCTAATTAAAAGAGAAGTATAAATTGAGCTTCCCAGGGTTCCTTTTTGGGTGTAACAGAAGACTGCTTTTGGTTGGGAATGGCACTCTGTTCATTTGAACTTGTCCAAAACAACGTTGAGAAATTTTCCAGCTGTTTGGTACTCTTGTTTTGAAGGCATCTGCCTGATGCAGTTAAAGTACATTAGTGAGGAGTGATATAAATATGTAGAGCGAGCAGTATGGAATAAGAAACTTGAGAGTGAAGCTTGACACTTTGTAGTGTAACGTATGATTTTTGTGCTTAGCAGGCAGTAAAATTTAGCCTGGAATTACGTACAAACTGAGTTACTTACAGGGCCAGTTTGCTGCACTTCATAGCTGGCAAACTTGGAAATGATCTCTGTCCGTTTTAGTTTGCTGTAACTTTTAAATACATGGTACAATAAAGAGTACAAAACATAGTATGCTATCCAAGTTTGCAATTCAGTTAAAAATATTCATATTGGATCTATGATGAGACTAGGAAGCTCTAAAGAGAGGACAGATTTTGTGGAAGACCTCAGCTGTTAAGGTCCACTAGAACCATAGCCATCAATGCCTGTTGTGTTCTGCACTGTTTTGATTTTTGTTAAGTGAAATGTTCTTGATGCCACATATGCTTTATTTGGAAGGCCAGCATTTGCTGGTAAGTCTTATCTTCCAGATTTGGAGTAGTATGTGATGATTCGTGAAACTGGTTCCCTGCATAGTTTTAATTTTTAATAGCCTGTAGTCTCTACTCACAGACTGTAACCAAACTTATAGACCTGGAGATGAAAAGAGAAAGAAAGAAAGAAATCGGCTTTTGCAGGCTGCTTATTTTTCCGGGTTCAAGTATTTCTGCTAAAAGAGAAATTTGAATGTATTCAAGTAGTGTCACATCGGGGTTGTTCAATCTTTTCCAATGAAGCAGGATGAAGCCTTGTAGCCATATTTAGTTTCTAAAGTATATTTTCGCACTACGTCTATTTGATTGGACTTCAAAGTTCTCAACACATTTTTTTTTAAATACTGTAAAAGGTAATTTGCAGACTAGTATAGCATAAATTTGTTTGTCTGTCTAGCAAAAACTGAAATTACTACTTCTTAAATGACAATTAGTAGTCACAGATTAAAAAAACCCCACAAACCAATTAAAAAAAAAAACGCTGCTTGCCATAGAAGGATTTTTATTTATTAATTTTTTAATGCCTTAAGATCTATAAAGCCATTTGAGAACGCGATGGCTGTAGAAAAATAAGGAATAAGTATTTCGCATGGGCTCTCCTTCCTTCTCGTGCCTCGTTTCTCCTTCCCAAATAATAATTGCATCAGCAGACATGACATCATGCTGCCATTTAATTTAATGGAATCCAGTTTGCTCCTTGAAACATACCTTACCTAGCACACTGCAAACCCAGTTTTGGCTGTTCTTTACCTGCTACTGTAATAAATGTGACATGGTAATAGTGGAGAGATTCCATTGTTACTGTTTTTTTCTCTTTATTTTAGATGAGCTTCATAGACTCTTCATTTTTTGTAGGAGTGTTCAGTCTTGGAGTCCCTGTAGATGCTCTCTTCTTCATTGGCAACCAGTTGGTAGCTACAAGCCATACAGGGAAAGTGGGAGTGTGGAACGCTGTGACTCAGCATTGGCAGGTGTGTTCAACTCAATTTTCTGCATCACTTTTAATAAGCTGGTATGCCTTTCTCGTAAAAAGAGAATAAAATAATCTAAAAGCATGTGTGAAACGCTTACCCCACAGGGTTTTCAGCCCTGACTTGTGTCACCAAGTTTGCCACTTTGGTATCTGAGTATTGTGCCTGTGAGCAGAATGTTGAATGGTTTGGTGGTACTACCAACCGTGCTTTTTAGGCTTTCAAATAGAAGGATGTGGTGTGGTTTGGAGAAATACATGTTAAGTGTGTGTATATTTAATCTTCTTGTGAATTACTAACTTCGTAAAAATTCACTAGGGTTATAGAAAATAAAAACATTGTGGAAATAAAAAAATTGTGGAGAGTGCATGACATCAATTTCTGCACTGTCTGAAAGAAGAACGTAACAAGGTAGCAGTCTGTTATCTGGGGATCTCAAAAGTTGTTTTACAATGGGAGACTGTTCTTCAGCAGAACTATACATGGTGCTTTAAGGATCTCTCTTGCATGTGGACGCTTCTGGCTGCAGGGACTATATTCCTATTGTCAGAATGTGTATTGAATAGAGAGATCCTTGGAGTTTGAGAAAACACTTGAGCATTCATAGGACTAACAAAGCTTATAACACAGCCAGATGTACGTCTTTGTGGCACAAAACCTGGATGCAATGAAAGTCCAAAAATTGGTTTGCAAATCTCAAGAGGCAGAACTGACCTGAGGCTGCTGCACTCTTTTCTGACTAAGTTCTGATTCGACCCCGAAGTGAGGGTACTGCTTAAAAATGATGTAGATAATAAGCATGGGGTAGCACAGCTTCTGCAGCACGCAGACATGTTAGTATGGTCTTGAATTAAACAAAACATTATTTTAAGTTCTATTGATGCCTTGCAAAATCTTCTGTTAAGAAACAACTTAATGCTGTTTGACAATATTTTCTAAAGGAGCAAGTCATCAGGAATAAAAACCCATGTCCCATTCATCTTTATTTCCAGAGGGAGCCACAGGAATCTTTCTGAGCACATTAACAGTGCCTCAGTTTGACTGACTATTCCTTTGAAAGCATTTCTTATTGAAGAGTAGAAAATCGGGGGCTTGCATGCCAGGATGTCCTAAAACCAAGTTTTTTGGCTCTATAATTGTATTTTTTTTTTTTTTCCTAGAGGATGAGAATAGCTCCCTTTTTTAAAAAAATTGCAAAACACCCACAAGAAAAAACCACCACAAAACCAAAACAACAAACAAAAACCAAAATCTAAGCAAAGAACCCCCAAATACAACCAGTTTCAAGGTGCTTTCTGTACCTCAGGCTCTTCTGTTAGTAAGGAGGGGAAAAAACCCCTATCTTTCTATAGATTTTCGTCTCCCTTAAGAACACATTCTTCTTGAAGAACCCCTTAAAGACTGAAGTAGCAGGGTTGTACCTCTGATCTTCAAGTGCTTTGTGAGAATACATGATATTTGTGTAACTGCTTTCCATGAGTTGCCCATAGCTCTGGACTTAGGATGTAATTATACTGTCTGCAGCGAGAGAGGTTTCGAGGAACAGAATATGCCAATGCCCTGTTTCAGACCAAGAACTTTCCTTTCATGCTTTCTTTCTTGATGCCTTTCTAAGTTCTACTTTAAGGAGGCTTAATTTGTGCAAGCCTCACTTCCTTACATTGTGGTTTTTGTGTTTGATGTGTTACACCCTGAAGATGTAACTGACTTCTGCCTCTAATTGTTTCTGGCATCTTCTTCCCATCTTGGAGATTTGAGCAGACTAGCTGAGGTGGTTTCCCTAGTACTTATTCCTCTGGCAATGTTTCAGTTGCATGCAACAAGGAGAGGAGGTTGTGGGTGCTACATACATCTGCAATGAAATTCTTGGTGTAGGAGAGCTTAAAGGAAGCAGAATATTAAGTCTTATAGAATAAGAGGTAACATAAAGCAATAGTGTGTGACAGCAAAACTTAGTCTGCAAAGTGAGGATTCTCACTGGCCATGTTTTACCAATGACTGTTGTATAGCGTTCCTCTGTTTCTTAACAAAAGGTCACGTCTGGTTGCTCCTGGTGTTCCTGTCTCTGCTGCAGAAGGGCTCTCCTTATTCTGTATGATCTCTTTGACTCAGTCAGTCTATCTCTGCTGTTGGCAGCATTGTGCTTCCTCTTGCTCAGACTTTTTCTTGCAGTGCTTATGTCTTCTGCAAGGTGATGAGTAAAGTGGTGTAGCTATTGATGGGTTGCCTTTACCTTCATTAGTTTTGTAAACATTTTGCAGATGAGAGGGCTCCACAGAACTGGAGAGCACACTGCATCTTGATCCATAGACTCTTTGATGCTGAGACTTTGTTTAGTTTCTTGCCTTTCTTTACTTTTAGCATTGGATCTTTGCTGAATTATGGGTGAACATAAGTGAGAGAGGCGTAGTTCTTTAAACAAAGGAAGGAAGGAAAGTGCCTCCTTATTTTTCCCCCCCCCTCCCAAAAATATGCAGAAGCTATATTCATGTTGTAGCCTTCTCTGTAAGGCTAAGTGATAGGCTTAGAATATGTTTTAGGGGCTTACGGACTATCCTTAGGTTAGGAATGGGTACTGGTTTAGAGTGTGGTGTTAGTGTGGGGAAGTTTCTTTGGTTGGTTTGTTTTGCATTTGTCCAACAGATTCATTGTAGATATTTTGCAAATGATTTTGCAAGTCTCGGAAGCAATCAGAAGGATGCTGCTGGCCAGAGAGAAATGAGAACATAAGCTTAAATTTCCATGAATTAGTATTCAGTGACCATTAAGTGGACTAACTGAAACACATGGAGCACAGGAAATTAGCTTCAGATGTCTGTCCCACCTGAGGGGATAAGCACCCCTTTTCATCCTAGAGGGCAAAGAGGGGGCATTCTTAATCCCGCACCTGAAGTTGTAGACCAGTAAGTAAAATATGACAGGGCTGGCTTCCAGTTTACTTGGTGTGAATGTGTATTGGAAGTGGGAAATTGTAATGGGACAGGATTTTTTTTTCCCCCCTGATTATATATCTGCTAGAGGTTGAGATCTCCACAGAGGCTGGCCTAGGGATACAAGAACTGGAAGTAAAGGAAGGCTTAGAGAGGTGACATCTAGTTTCTTTGCCCAGCAACCTCTTAAGGAGTTGTCAGAAATGGAAGAAGGGATAGGACAGAAAGTGTGAAGTACACTAATTTTGCATGTTGGAAAAAAAATCCTCTTTTGGAGATGTGGGTTAGCTGCAACACTCCAAGTTTTGTGCCTTCACATGGAGAAGGGTCTTCCAGAGCAGTTGTGCTAACTTGTCTGCATGCTTCTGCTGAACTCCATGACTTAAGATCTGGTTTGGTGGAGGAATGTGATCTACCAGCACTACTTTAAGAATGTCATTGTATGTGTGTGCACAACAGCTTCAGACCAGTACCAGGCTCAGGTGTTCTTCAACAAAATGTACCAAAAATGTCTGAAAACTGAGAAAGTAGCAACCTAGCTTCTTGATTTTTTTTTTTTTTTTTTTTGCTTTCTGTTGCACTAGGTTCAGGATGTTGTTCCTATCACAAGCTATGATACTGCTGGGTCTTTTCTGCTGCTGGGCTGTAACAATGGCTCTATCTACTATATAGGTAAGAATTGGGGCTAGGATGGAATAAAAAGGAGGTGGTACCTAAGCTGCTTTGTTATTAAACTCTTTAGTTGGTCTAAGTTGCATCAGAACAACTCTGTCTATTCAAAGTAATAAACAAATGTCTCTTCCCCACAGACATGCAGAAGTTCCCATTGCGAATGAAGGACAATGATCTGCTAGTGACAGAATTGTACCATGATCCCTCCAATGATGCCATAACAGCACTCAGTGTCTACCTCACACCTAAAACAAGTCAGTATTCTATCACTCTCTCTTCAGTAAGAGTCTGTTACAGTTATGTTTTTTTTTTTCCTAAATGGACCTCTTCTATTGCTGCATAGCAGGACTGAAGCAGACAAGGTAGCCCTTAACATAAACAATGAATTTTTCTTCATTTAGTCATCTTCACATAAATGATGAACACTAGGCATAACTGTTTCCCCTTGCATCTGTACACATGTATAAATAGGCACATGTGCTTACATGTATGTGTGCATGTACTTGTACATTGTGCATTATACCTTACTGTATAATGTGATAACATAATGCATCATGTATTAATCCTTGTGCATAATGTACCTTTGCTGGTTTTAAGCCTTTTACACAAGACATGCACTTAGATTATGAATTGTATTCACTGAAATAGTTTGTGGTGAACTGGGAGGGGGAGACAACCTTGCTGTTGCATCTAACCTTATAACCACTGTTCTAAAACTATTTCCATATGCAGCTGAATGATGCTTAGCTATTGTGTCAGTACACCCTTTTTTAATTACAGTGCAGCTATCTTTTAAATAAAAAAACAAAAAAA
>Ga0181612_106896_pt1 | contig 20722 bp, 15 predicted proteins | sample HoacroProtozoa21_FD_119630 | JGI IMG/M metagenome (GOLD analysis project Ga0181612, IMG submission 119630) | Hoatzin crop microbial communities from Cojedes, Venezuel. Combined Assembly of Gp0051906, Gp0051904, Gp0051908
AGCAGAATACAATTCCCATTTTTAAATCCTGCTTTACTTTAGTGTATTCAAAACATTTTTATATTTTACCATGCATGTCTATTGCGTGCTTCCACTGCCAGAAACGAAGTAATACAATTCACAGAAAGAAGCCTTTGTAGACATGAATTTCTAAGGTGTAAAGAAGTTGGGAAAACTTTGTCTTCTGCTTCCAGCAGCGCAAGACCTTTCACTTTGGATACCCAAAACTTGCAACACAGAATGATGCTAGGTGAAGTTACAATGTCAGCCAGTGGAGCAGTTTACAAATGAACCACAAATGCATGTTACGTATTTTACTTTTCCATTTCTCTGCAAGATGCATGACCAAGTGGGCCAATATTAGGGATTAACCGTGATGGAGCTCGCTCTTACAGCCTTCTGCTCTCCACAGCAAAGTTAAGTCTACAGTAATGACCATTTGCCAGACATATGTGTTATCTCAACATATATGTATATAGCAATGATCAAAATATAATTAAGAAAATCTTCCTTAGTGAGCCTGTAACTAAGCTAAAGTGTCACACCTACAGTTTAGTCCAGTTTTTGCCAATTTTAGTTCTTTTCCCCTACAATCTACAGAGGTAGCAAAGCATGTTTTCTGTGTACTCAGCATTGTTTTTTGCAAGAGCCTTTAGTACCTACCAAGTAACTGACTTCAGCTGAATCGAAGACTTCATTAAAAGTCCTGATGAGATACCTTCTGAATGCTGTGGGACAATAGGGAACAGATCCAGCTGTGTCACTGCCCACACCTTCTATAGAAAGCAAGTTTGCTGTGGTAAGCAGGTTCTTTCCATTGTGTTACTGAGAAACAAACCTGCAAGGACATGGAAGCAGATTAGTCAATTCAGTTTTATTCTGCTGCTGCTCAGGACAGCTTGACAACTGAATGAAAGCCAGTCAAGTCCAAAATAAGGCAGCTGTGAACTAAAATAGTACTGGAGACTTGCTGGCACTCAAACTGGGTTGAAGATCACCTCGCAAAGTGTCAGCGGCATTTGGTCTGGGACAAGGCGGGAGACAAGCGAAACCTACTTTTTTAATTTATCATTAAAATTATTGAAAGGCTTCCAGAAAAAAAAAAGGGCTTGATCAAATGAACATAACAGATCACTTGCCCAACAGGAAACCATTACTCTCCATAGTTGTTTGAGGGAGAGCATGCTGAAAAAAAGGCTTCTCCCTCTTCATCCTGATGTTGTATCAAGTTGACTAAACTTTCTAAGAAAGATGAAAGTGAAATCTTGTTTTCATCGTGGCTTGTTTTGCAAAGCTGTTGGTAAGTCATAGTTTCTGACTCGTAGAAAAGCTCTATTTCAAAGCTTGCTTTTTCACTCCCCAAACATGAAGAATACCTGCTTGCTGAGGGACGTAGTTTGAAATTCATCTGTGTTCTGCTGAACTGTCATGGAAAGTCACAGTTAGCATGGCTCAGATACCTTCTGTCCCATTAGACATGTACTAAGTGGATGGATGCATCTTTAGTGAATTTTAATGGTCACGGGATGTGTGTGGTGTTATTTCCTCCTACTGTGCTGAATTACCACAGTGCAACTGGAGAGGAGACAACAATAAAATTAAGGCATGATTACAGGATTCCTTTAAGTGCAATGCAGTCCAGACAGAAGTTTTGCAGGTAGAAGAGATGAAGGTTTTACGCAAACTATTTTCAGTCTCTGAAGGTATCCCAAAAAGACCAAAGAAGTCAGAATTCATTTTTTTCTGTCTCAACTTGAGTGTATTGGAAAATGTGGGAGAAAATCTCGTAGTTGAACATAAAATCAGTGAAAACATTTATAATTTATTACAATAGCTTTTATTATCTTCAGTGAAAATATTTGTAAGGCATTATGGTTACTCTTACTAATCTTCACGTGCAAAAAAATTGTTGACTATAAGGCTGATCATCTATTAGTAAACTTTGTGACATTTTCTTTTTTGTAGTTTAGCTTTAATTTTCCAACCTTTAAACATTTAGCGCTGACCATTTGTAACTCAAGCCTTTGTATGCAAAGGGTCTCAGATTAATCACCTAGAAGCCAGGAAGTGCAGTCTCTGCAGGGGGCTGAGGGCCCATGTGAGATATTTAGCCAAGCACCAAGAAAATGCTTTCTTTCATGTGAGGTGACTGTCCCCCTTGTCCTGTAGTTCCCCACCTTACTAAGGTGAAATTAAATCGAGCTCTTAAAGATGTTCGGCTCCTTCAGTAAACAGCCTAATGCTTAATTCTGCTGTGGATCACTAGAACTGATGCAAGCAGCTCTTCTGAGGGCAACAGGGAACCACGTGCTGTCAAAGTGCATACACAGAAGAGTTTTTCACAGTGCGTCTCTAGTTTTATATTTAGATGCTATTAAACTTACTGTTAAAAATTAGGTTTTACTGTTAATAAGTTCAGGTATTGTAAGTTTTTGTATCACTGTCCATCTCCAGAGTGTCTGAGCGTACGGCCTTCAGAAAGCACCTTTGTCTTTGTATTAAGTTTCATGTTAAAAAGTACAGAATTTGTATTCCGATACTAAGGATTTTGTTCTCTTTTAGGATCGAAATAGAATGTATGACAGTCTGAATATGCACTCTTTGGAAAACTCCCTTATTGACATTATGAGAGCAGAGCATGATCCACTTAAAGGTATGTTATTATGCTAAATAAAGAAAAAAGGGTCATCCATTCTGCATATTGGAATTATACTGATTGCTAATTTAGATTCTAGGGTCATATTAAAATAGCAAATGAATTATTTTCTCAACTGACATGAGAGGTCAATTTCAAGGTGTATTTTATTGAAAACATTGGTTTACAGTTGTTTAAAACTTTAAGTTAAGCTTTAGTGGTTTAATAGGTTTTTCTCCCTCTCCATCCTTCTCTCCTTTCCCCCAAGAAATTCAGTTAATTTTATTTGAAATTTACTTGTCTGCTGTAGGAAATTCTACCTCAGTTTGTAAAAAATACGCTGTTCTGTTAGAGGTAGCCAAAAGAGGGCGGGAGGGGAATCAAACCAGTACCAGTGTTAGCTGGTTAATTTTCCCTTTCTTTGCAGTGGAAGCTGAAAAGAAAATAAAGTCCACTGATAAATTCAGTTTTTGTCCTTTCAAACATTTTTCAAAGCCACTGGAGGATAATAATGCGTCTAATTGTTCAGTTTCTGTTTGTCTGAAGAAGTTCAGAAATACACATGGCTGCAGAATACTGGTTCCTCTTACTCTTCTGGGCTCTGTTCAAATCATTTGGCCACAGCAGTAAGCACATAGCTAATATTTGTGGACTTCATTTTTAACTCCTCTATTCACTCTGCAGTAACTTACTCTTTTGAATTCTGTTTCTGCATACTTATTGTCAAGTGTAGTTTACCGCTGAACTTTGGGGCAGGGAGCCCAAGCCATTCTATTTGGCTTGATCAAATGTTACTTTATTTGTGGTGTTTTAGTTAGCCTAACACAATCTAACTTTTAAAATAATCCAAGACTGGAGGCTTGCTTTGCGTAAATTAAGACTCAGTATTGAAGCAATTGGGAAAAAAAAAAACCAACTTCTTTCTTTTTATGTCGTTATTTACTCCCATCCATTCTCCATTTCTAGAGGCTCCTAGACTTAATATATATTACATTAGCTCATAAGGGCCTGTGTTTCTCCTAATTTGAAAGACACTTTGCTAGAGTCTGCTCATGGTTCACTTAAGATCTGTAATCAGTTGTAAGACCTGTAGTATTCAGATAGCATGTAATAGTGTTGTAGGATTTACAGTGTAAAGCCAAAAGTTTGGGGTTTTTTTCCTAGCTGAAAATCTCTACAAAGCATCAGTAAGTAGGTGGCATTTAGTTAGCCAGTTAGTTTTTCTATGCTGTAGAATGGAAGCTGAAATTAAATTTTCTTAGATGTTCTTAAATCTGATCTCTTGTTTCTTACTGCCTACAGAGGATTAATTCCAGTTTTAACAGTTTTATCATTTAAATCCATTATGGAATTCAGTTTGTTTCTATTCTGATGTTTACAAAGCATTACTAAGTCACACACCTGTGAACAGTTAGCCCCGTGGTAAGTGCTGTGGACTAAAAGCATGTGTGTGTCATCAAAGACAAGGTAACTAGTTAGATCATCCATGTTTCAAAGCCTTGTTGCTTCACTTTGCCACACTCAGGTGGTAACTAATATTCCTGTGGTTATCTGAACCTAAATCCACCAACAGGAAAGATATTGAAAGATAAAGCTGCTGCTAGGCATAAAATTAGAGAATGCAGATCTTCTGTCACAATATACTGTCAGTGGCACCTCTCACATTCCTCACAACCAATCAATTTCTTCATTTTTTTCTGTGCACACTGACATGACAAATGTAAGTGGTTGCTTTGTTCCCCATCTTGCTGTTTTCATGTTGGCTTTATAATGCAGAAGAGTTTTCAGAGACACTGTGAGCACAGAAGAGACACATTTTTATTTTTATCCATCTCTTCATATTTCATTATGATACAACAGATGAAAACGATATATTTCCAATAATAGTTTTTCAGTGAGAATAAGACAAGACAAAGCTTTAAGATTTTAAAGTGAAATGGGTTTATACATAGACACTTTCAAAAAACTCAGTCCAGGTTCCATAGTTGTCCTGTGCTTTCTAGGGACATGAGTATGTCAGTTTAGTCTACAGTTAAGAGGTATTTTTTTTAACACTTTCACCGTCATACTCTCGCAGTGAAAATTCTGCTAAGTTTTATGTTTGAACTAAAACAGACGGAAGCCATAGATATTGATGAATTCAAAGGAAGTCCATTTTTTTGTTCGAGTGCCAGAGAACAATGCACATGCCAACTGAATCTAAATAGAGTAATTGTGTTCTGTTATTTAAATTGATTGATTAAGATATTTTCTCTCTTTGGAATTTATTATTTCAACTGAAATGGCCACATTATTCATAGTAAGACATGAGAAATGCTCCCTACTGACTGAAAATGCGAAGAAATCACATCCTAGAGTAGCCTTTTAGTTCCTCTCTACCCCTCCTCTGTTTAGTCATCATTAGTTGGCATTTCTGTGATTTCCTAGCAATTTTAACTTTTTCTGCAAACCATGCAACACTAATTTTGTTGTTTCAGTCTCTGTGGTTTTTCCTTTCACCACAGAAAATCTGACATTTAAGAACCCATCATGTTTGATTGCAGAATGCACAGGATTAAGAATATTAGTGTTATTTGTTGTTCTTCTTGACATATAACGTACTTTGTTGTAACTAAAGAATATTTTGTAACTAGAGAAGATTTTATGACAAGTTTTTAAGTAAATCTTAGCACTCTATAACAATGCATCTTTTATATCTGACCACAGCAGTAAAATGAAAGTCCCTGGAATTTTAAGCACGTGTTTCAGATTTAGCTGCTTACAATATCTGGAGTATGACTAAGCATCTTGTCTCAGATTTTGCACAGTGCAGAACAGACACTGTGTGTACTAGCTCACAGCTTTAAGCTTTGTGTTTCAAGATCCATTGTAGAAGGAAGTCGAATTTCACCACTTTCGCTTTCATGAACTTGAAAAAACTTTATTTCAAATATGATTCACTGAACGCTGTTTATGCCTGCCAAAAAATTGTTTATAAGAGGGATAGTTTTGACTGCACTTAGACAAAATTTAGTCATTACTACAGACATGATCAAATGAAAGAAGTAATTTTTAGCTTTCAATAAGAAATTTTTTCAAGGTAGATTAATAGGGAATAGATGCTTCACTTCACTAGTCAGTGCAGCAGAAATAAAGATCGTATTAAAACTAATCTTTCCCATGCAGCTTTCTTGACATGCATTTCATAATAAGATATTAAGTAATGTTTAAGATTACCCCATGCAATCAGTGGAATATAAACTGAAGTAAAAATTAATAGAAGTTAAATTAATTCATTTTTACATCACTGTTCTTAAATACCCTTTTTATTTTTCTAATCGCCCTTAAAACTACTTTGAGAGAATTACCACATTGATAGCCAGAAACACACGGGTATTAGTAGTATAACTCTTTTCCAGACATATCTCTTGTGTAGATGCATGTTTTTCCTTATTCCTCCCCCAAATATCGATGCTTCTTGACACCAAGATGTAGAAAACTTGGATTCTAGACATTTCAGAAACAGGAGAGCCAATACATACGGGCTAAAACAGATTATGGAAAAAACTTAGAAAAAATGGTTATGTTTTGCATGGAATATGTATTGGAATTGAGAAGCAGGTGATATAATGGAATTTATTATCCACTGTTTTAAACATCTTTCTAGCAAAGACTAAGGTGTTTTCCATGTAATTTAAGGGCTTGTCTTTTGTAAAGGAACAAGTATTGATACTGTACTCAGTCTACAATTCATTTTGATTTCCTGAGCAACTCTTAGAGCTCTGCAAGCTTGATGTAAGACAGTACTGAACTTGCATTAGCCATCGTTATATTAGCAGGAGTAACAAGAAGGAATATTAACTCTGAATCACAGTTCTCAGTTATCACTGAACATGAGGAAGAACTTCTTCCCTCTGAGGGTGATGGAGCACTGGAACAGGCTGCCTAGGGAGGTTGTGGAGTCTCCTTCTCTGGAGATATTCAAGACCCGCCTGGACAAGGTCCTGTGCAGCCTGCTGTAGGTGACCCTGCTTCGGCAGGAGGGTTGGACTAGATGACCCACAGAGGTCCCTTCCAACCCCGAACATTGTGTGACTCTGTATGTCGTCCAGGCGGCCACTTCACCCATGGGTTTTTTGGCCTTTTCTTGGCCGTTGGCAGCTCAGTGTGCTGCGGGCACCTCATTGCTGCTCCGGCCTCATCGTCCGCGGGGCATAGGGGGACTTTTCTTCACACTCACCATGATTAGATTTGATGATAAGGAGTAGGTAGGTTTGGTTTACGCTTACGTAACGCAGGGGGAGTTTTGGGGTTGAAAATGGCAGAAAGAGCCCAAATACCAGACACCAACAGCGCCTGAGCTTTCCTGGAAAGCAGGCGCGTCTCAGAGAGAGAGGGCTGGTTGCTGCACTGTAGCCTGAGTAGAGTGCCGTGTGCTGGGGTCTCAGTGCACTTCAGGAACAGAACAGACATGGTTTCCCTGGAGGAAAAGAAACAGTAAGGCTGTGCCTCCTTGTTCAGGGGCCTTAATAACGTTGGTGTGCTCAGTCTCAGAAGGTCAGGAACACTTCAGAATCACAGAATGTTTGGGGTTGGAAGGATCGTCTGTGGGTCATCTAGTCCAGCCCCTGCTTGTGTCCAGCTTTGTCTCTGCCCAAAGGCGACTGGGCAACCAGTGGAAGTGAACTTCTTAGTGTGGAGAGATCTGGTGTCTGGCAAATGTAGGGAGTGGAACGGCGCAGATGCGATGAGCGTCAGGTGGCACACTTAACCAGGGCCACCACTTTGCAATGCAGATCGTCGAGGTTGCGTTCTTACAGGCGTGAATCTTCAGCTCATTCACATCAGGAGGAACGAAGCTTCCTCTGAGAGAGGGCGATCACAGTGAAGAGTTGTCCCAGTAGTGGTCACCTCCGGTTTTTCTAGTTCTTTGATTGCTGCAGCACCCATGGCAAACGCTGTATCCCGTTCTGAAGCGCGTCTCGCGTTCCCACAGGACATCATCCATGACCCCGGCCGAGGCGCTCCCCTGGCCAAGATCACCTTCCGTGACCCCTACCGGTTCAAGAAGAGGACGGAGCTGTTCATCGCCGCCGAGGGCATTCACACCGGTCAGTTTGTCTACTGCGGCAAGAAAGGTGAGTGAAGGCCGGAAGCACGGTGTGGCCTGGGCGGCTGCAGAAGGCCGAAGCAGGTGTCAGCAGAACAGGTGAAGCTCGGGAGGTTCAAGGGCAGCAGTGGGCTGTCACAGAGCAGTGGCTGCTGCTGCCCTCAGGCACCACCCATGTCTCCTTCTCGGGGGTGGCGGTCTCATCACGCAGCCTGTTCTGATTAACCGCCCTCACCGCGGTTCTTGTCAGGTGTTTGGGTTGTTCTGTCCAGAGTCCCGTTCTGCCTGCTTTTCTGTTACACCGAATGTGGAGCTTGTGTTTCGAGTCGGCGAGAAGGAAGCCGCCCCGGCCGGTTGCGGCGGTGCCCTCCTGCGCGCAGAGGGCTGCCTGCGTTAAACTGAGTTGTGGTTCGGGTGCAGGAGCCGGAGTGAAGCTGTTGGTGCTCTGATTGCTCTTTGCAGCTCAGCTGAACATTGGCAATGTTCTGCCCGTTGGCACCATGCCGGAAGGCACCATCGTGTGCTGCCTCGAGGAGAAACCTGGTGACCGTGGGAAGCTGGCCCGTGCTTCTGGAAACTACGCCACCGTTATCTCTCACAACCCCGAGACAAAGAAAACCAGAGTGAAGCTGCCCTCCGGCTCCAAGAAAGTGATTTCCTCTGCAAACAGAGCTGTTGTGGGTAAGGAGTGATGGCTACAAACTGGCCTTGTCGCTGCGTTTATGCGCTGCTAAGGAAGCCACCAAACGGGGCCCAGTTCCCAGCACTGAAAGCAGCAACGCTTGCAGGCTGGGCCCTGGGTTACGCGCAGGTACAGCCGCCGAACTCGTGTGTTGTGGCTGCGTTACTTTTGTTCATGGGAAGTTAAACCTGGAGATTATTTGACCTAGTGAGAGGACAGAAAAGTAGATGCTGGTTGTCCTCAAGCTGTGGTGGAACCGCTCGGCCTGTAAAAGCTGCAGTCCTCTGGGAAGAACTTCGGCAGAAACGGGTGTTGGTGGCTTCCCGCTTTCGATAGAGCGTGTAGGGGTGGTGCGGGAGGTGCTTGGCCGCTGGAGGTGTCGTCGGTTGGGCGGAGTATTCGGGAAGGTCTGACAACGAGTAAAAACACTGTTGTTGAGAAGGAGATGTCTCATCAGGTTTGTTACACGCTTGACTGACAGCTGTACTTCTTTTTTGACATCCTGGGCAAGTGGTAAAGGTGCAAGGAAAGAGAGAGAACTGTTGGACTTAAGAAGTTTTACTTGCCTGGATGAGACAGACCTTACCAAATGTCCCTGCATCCAAATAGAAGACATGAAAATTCATTATCTGTGGCCTGTTACCCTAACAAAATTGACTAAAGAAATAAACAACTAGCTATTGAATCTCAGAGGGCCCTGGAGTCCACTGAGCTCTCTCAATTCATACTTTCTTCAGCTGTAACAGTAACAAAACTTCTTCCCCCCTCCCCCCCGAAATTCTAGCAATAAAACTGGTAATGCTTTAGAAAAAGTGCTCAGCTCAGTCCTCTATGTATGGATTGAAAGGCGGTAATTGAAGTCTCTGTCTCCTTGCAGGTCACTTCCTGCATAGCTGGTAGCTTGGGCTTGGTCTCACGGCCTGTGTTGGCTGGAAATACTGGTTTGAAGGGACAGTTAGGGTTGTTTGAGACTGGTGTTTGGGAGCTTATTCTTAGACTTGGGACGTTAGTAGGAATTCGTCGTGTTCTTAAACTGTTTCTTTCGCACTCCTGTCTGTTACATCTGCGTGTTGTCATTCCTGTAATTTTTTTCAGGGATTGTTGCTGGTGGAGGCCGCATTGACAAGCCCATCCTGAAGGCCGGCCGTGCCTACCACAAATACAAGGCGAAGAGAAACTGCTGGCCGCGTGTCCGTGGTGTGGCCATGAATGTGAGTCTGCTGGCAGTTAGGGCGTTCACTCGCCTCTTTCATGGGTTGGAAAGGATTTGTTTGATGTGGGGAGGAGCCTGGCGTGTATCCGGAAAACAAGCTTCACAGGCTCCCCTGCCATTGCACGTTTCAGTAGGGTAGTGAGCAGCACTTGATAGTCACTGCACGGTACGAAAAATGAGGCGGTTAAATTATTTGTTCCCTTAAATGAGTTTCTTGCTGTTAAACATCATTACTCATTTCTGTTGTTAATTATGTTGATGACCTGATTTCCTTTCCCACAGCCTGTAGAACATCCCTTTGGTGGTGGTAACCATCAGCACATCGGGAAGCCTTCGACCATCAGGAGAGACGCTCCGGCTGGGCGCAAAGTTGGTCTCATTGCTGCCCGTCGTACAGGCAGGCTGCGTGGAACAAAGACTGTGCAGGAAAAGGAGAACTAACGACCCAGGGTGGAGTCTACAGAATAAATTTTTAAAACACAGCTTGTGTGAAGTTGAAGTTGTCTGTTGCTAAAGTAGGGATAATGCTCAGCTTCAGCAGGGGAAGCTGTGGGGGGAGCTGAGGGGGGGTTTTCCCCCGCCTTCAAGAGCAGAAACTCTTCCAGCCTGCACTTCTGGTCTGTAATCTGGTACCGCAGGCTACAGTAACCCTTGGTGTCAATGCTCTTGTGCCCGGGTGTGACATTCACCCTGGCCTCTAGTTACGGGGTGGCTTAGGCCGGACGAGGCGTTACAGACTGATGACGTGATCCCTTGGTTACCTGGCTTAGCTTGGGAATCCAGCTGAAATGGTTAAAGGGCGCTAGGTTTTCTGAGTTCATAGACTTTAGCATAATGGTTTTCCATTTTTATCTGCTGTTTCTTTGGAGGAAAAGCTTGTGAGAGTTGTAGAACTCCTTACAGAGGAGGTGTTTCAGCTACTGTTAATGGCCAAGTTTGGGCCTCTGAACCATCGAGCTTCAGCCAAATCAAAGAACCTTCCCTCTGAGCCCACACTTGAAAGCTGGAGGTATGGCACAACCTGCCGCCTTTACTTGGAAAGGGCAGACAGCTTCAAAACTCCTTTGCAGGCCATTCCGCAGAGCAGGGCCCAGCCTTTCAGGATGGGATATTCCCAGGCACTGTAATAACATGGGTAATGGCACTAATGCTTCACCCTGGGAAGCTGGATTCTCCTAGGAACGGCTGTCCTGGGAAAAGCCAGCTTTTTGGAGGGGTGGGGGATGAGGCAAAAGTTGTGGGGCTTTACTGCAAAACAGCTTCATTCACAGCCTTCCTGACCTGGCCTTTAGACAAAAAAGCAAGTGTCAAAGGAGCTGGAGCTCGGCTGCTCTTCTGAGCACCCCCAAGGCGAGGACTCCCAGGCAGCGCCTCTGGCTGTGTAGGGCACCTCTGGGCTGGAGGCCGGGTCCATGCCCTGGGTTCCAGCACGCCCTTCCCCCAACCCTCCCTTTGCGAGGGGCACCGGGTCTGGGGGGGCTCCCTGGTGTGTGCGCACCTCCTGCAGCCAAACGGACACCCGGGGCCAAGCATGCCCCCAGCATCGCCAGTCCGATGGTGTGACACCAGCCCGTGTCCCCGCTGCTGCAAGCCAGCAGCCAGGGGAAGGGGTCAGGTCCGGGCTCTTGCCGCCGGCTCGCTCGCGGGCTTCCTTTATCGGGTCGTTCAGTCTGTTCTGAGCAAATCCTGCACAGCTGGAAGCGCTGCCAGGATAGCGGCGCATCCCTGTGTGGGCCGGATGTTCCCAGACACAGTACAGCAGCGATCCTTTGGAAGACAGAACAGAATATATGGAATACGAAAACATGTGTGCTGCTCAGAGCAAAAGATCCTTTTCCCTTAAGGTGCGTGGTAGGTCACACGCAGCAGTCAAAGCTATGCCACTGATTCCAACACACCTGTGCCAGACCTCCATGTATGAGCATGAACTTAGACTGGTAGGAATCCAGCAGAACGCAAGGCAAGGATAAAGAAGTTGTTTTCTCTGTCCACCCACGAAAATAGTAACTATAGCTGGCCACGCACGTCCAGAGACATTAAAAACCCACACACCTTGAAGGAAGCGACAGAGCACATTTGGGAAAAACCTAAACAGCAATGTGACAAGCTTTGTTTCCCCCAATACCATCAAAGCTTGTGAAATCTTATTGTCTCATCTTTCTACCTTGAGGTCAGCAGCTCTTGCTTATGTGCCTGCATTCTCCTGACATGAATCTAAATTTAACACTCCTTCTCCCAAACAGTATCAGAAAAAACACCCCAAAACAAAGCAAACCAGTTACAAGTATTTAATGTTGGCAACAGCCAAGTTAAGAAAGATTTCACAATACTTCAAATACATCAGAAGTTTCCTCACGAGAGCCATTCTTCCAGGCCACTGGTGCAAAGAACTTCCAGAATAAATTGTGTGAGTCAAGGACTCACAGAAACCATGGTTTCCAACCACGCTGGGACTTGTTGACGCCACATATTTTCTAGGGAAGGGGGAGATTCTTGCTGACAGCACTTGCTGCCTTTGCTGCTGATCCCAGGCTGTGACAGGAGCCTGCAGACCGCCAGGTGTTCCCAGCCAACAGCTGAAGTATCCGTGCGCTAAAACTGGAGTTACGGAATAATGGCAGAAATAAATAACGTACCATACTGGTGAAGGCAGCTACAAGCATGTTTACTGCAAACACATGGAATGCAAAGCTAAAAGCCACTTTAAATTCACACAGTAGTATGGGGATTTTGAAGATTTTGAGTCCATTCTCCAAACAGAGGAATGTTCGCTCTTGTTGCAAGTACCTATTATTAAAGTACAAAGTTTGCTACAAACTGGAGACTTACCTGCGATGTTTGCATCCTGCAGGCCTGAACGTGCACAACGCGCTCCAGCCGCTCCTTCGGAAGGGCTACCTGGAAGCGAAAGCCAGGGCTGGGAAAAATCCCAGCGTCTGTTCCAAACACGACCCCGTAACTGCTGAATGGGGAGGTCACAGCCCATCAACTGAGGGCGTCCATCTGTCCACACACGAAAGCTTTAAGTGCGTGAATAGGTGAGGATGTGGTCCCCGGGGCAACACACACTGCAGAGAGGTAGGACAGGATGACTTGGACAAACCGAACTAAAGGAGCAGAGGAAGCCAGAGGTGGAATTTTATGCAAGACGCTGCTTGGGAAAATTGCAGGGAGCCCCTGTGTGCATGCCTACACGCAGAGCAGAACTTGTGGTGGCAAGCATCGGGCTGCAGGAAGCCCCCGCGCTGGTGGAACCACACCACGAGTACGCCGAAGGTGGCACAAAGGCCACCAACCCTCACGGGAGCCCTCGGCCACGATGGCATTGAGCCGAGCCCCTCGGTGCGTGATGGAGAGGCCCAAAAGGAGCAGCAGCTTCTTGGGAAACAGGGGGTGCCTACAGCCGGGCTGCCAAACCATCTGACGGGACGAAATATAGAAGAGCAATGTCAGAACTCAATTCTTTCTAGAGAGGAAATAAGTCCACCAATATGTAACTTAAAGTAAAAAAAAGCAACAGTGATACTCGCAAGCGACCACAGCACAAGACAAGCATTCTCCAGGGGCAAAATACTCCCCCCAGCACTAGCAGCATGGGTGCTAAAAATTTATGAGAAGAAACGGGAGGGAAGAGGGAATTAAATAAAGCACATGACTGAAAAATCAGAGGCTCTAAAGAAACCAACCTAAAACGAAAAATGTCAATAAACTGAAATTTGTTTTCCAAACTGAAGGTCTAACTTAAGCTGTAGAACAGAGGGTGAACCACAGAATCACAGAATGTTTGGGGTTGGAAGGGACCTCTGTGGGTCATCTAGTCCAACCCCCCACCTCCAGAGGATTACGTGACAGGGGAAATTCAGAGAACCGACGACGTGACAAGGAAAGAATAAAAAAACCCCCAAACCCATAAAAGCATACTGCTGAGTTAATAACAAGCTTACTTCAGCCTGGGAGGGTCTGTGAAAGCGTTGAGTGGAAAATGGCAACGGGACTGACGTTCGTGTCAGTCGCTGGCGGCTGCGGGGGCCGGAAGGAGCCCCAGCCACCTGTGGCAGGCAGGAGGCTCAGCCGAGCAGGGTGGCAGCTCCTCCCGAGCCTACGCTGTGGAAATTGGAAGTTAAAGATGACAGGGGCACTGCAAAGCAGCAAGGCGTCTTCCTTTGCCACCCTGGCTGGCAAGAGCCCCGGTGTAGGCTTGCTGCTTTTAAGCAACAAAAACGTGGTGCAAACGCGGCTGTACCAAGTGGGACAGTATTCAGACAACTGATACATCGAGACCAGTTTGTCACCGGGATCTGGCATTTTTTCCCAGGACCAGCCACGGACCGTGGTTTTCACAGGTGAGGGATTTACCGTACAGCGAAGTGAACTGATTGGAATAGGCCCCCTTATTTCCCACCTTGGTTGGCGTTGCCTCCATCGTGCGGCACACCGATGTCTGCCGTGCTCCTGCATTTCACAGCTTGAGTACTGCTAAAGCCTAAAGTGCCAACAGGAGAAATCAAAGCCCAAGCATCCCCCTTCTGCCCCCTTCCCCTGCGTCTGCACGAGGCACCGGTTCCCCCCCCAGCAGCCACTGGGTCCCTCCACCCCCGGCTCTGACCCACTCCTTTCTGTTGAGAAGCTGCTGACCACAGCCAGCGGGAAAGAGAACGGCTAACCTGGTGGTTCTCAGCTCTCCGCTCTACTGAAGAAGTTTTCATACAAAACCACTTATGATGGTTTTGTAACCATCAGCAAAATAAATGCAAACCATGTTCAATGGAAAACACACGGCATCCTTGCACGGTCTTGTGCTTCTCCTACCCCCATAGCTCATGGTATGCTTTTATATTCACCCCCAGTAATCATATTTCATATGTATATCATATTCAGCAACCTCTTGCTCAATCCAGCCGTTCTTACCAGCGTCACACACTACACAGTTGGTTTGCTTACATAGATTATACCCAGGATACCTAGGCCACAGAGGAGTGTCTCAATTCCCAGCCCTAATGCTGCATGGAGGACATGAGCTACTACACATATAGTCAAAAAATACAGCCCTGCTTACTATTGAAATAATAATAAAAAAACTCCCATAAAGATTAGCATAACTACAAGGACATCAGAAATCTTGAAATGAAGCAAACTTTGTTTTAAAGAAAGATGCTAAGTGTTCATGCAGGAACTTCAGTGGTTATTTCCAGTATAAGGCTTTGTTTGATGGGAAAAAAGCCAGGGAAAAAGAGAAAAAAACTATACATACCAGCGAAGCACTAAAGTCTTCCTTTAGAAAGGCTTCGAACTCCCACCTATCGAAAGACCAAACAGCATTTTCTTTACACTTTCTTAAGGGTGCACTTAAAAACACCAAGTGTTACCCAAGCATCGGCACGTATCACAGATCCTTTCATCGCAATACAACACCCTCCTGACCACCCGTGCCCCCTCCGCTCTGCGGCTCCCCGGACCCCTCGGCAGCCCCGCGGCTGTCGCACTGACGGCGCCCAGCTCTGCCTCGCACCGAGACGCGCCGGGCTGAAGCCAGGCTTCTCGCAGAGGTGCGGAAAGCTCGCCTCGCCTCGCCAGGGCTTTCACACCACCGTCTCCCGCTCCTGCCGGGACGCCCCCAAACTGCCCACCTGCCCGCCATGGATCAGAACAGGGGTGCGTTTCTGGAGGGGAGGATCCGCTGCCCGCTGCGCAGCAGCACGGGGAGGGAGGAGACATGAGGGGAGATGCAAGGAAACCGTGCGGAGCGGAGAAAGGTCAGAGCACACCCATCCAGAGGGCTTTTGCAAAAAGAGGAGAGGGAAGCAAGCTTCAGACACAAAATTGTAACGCTGACCCTACAGGTGAAAGTTACCAGGTAAGTGAGCACCAAACCCAAGAGAAATGCTTTGGGCCGTATCTTCAGCTACTGCAAAAACCACAGGAGCCCAAATTCTAAAAGATTTCGGGGAGTCGAGTTGATCAGTAAATCATTGCCTATTTCACAGTCTCCACAGAAGTTCAATGAAAAATTGGCTTTTTTGTCCTGTGGCATTAACGAATTCTCAGAGAGAAATATGAGACCACATTCACAGGGGTCGCTCTACATTTGTGCTCTCTTGATCAAAAGCTTTCTTCTCCCAGTTTACAGCAACCCCCAACTGGTAATGATCTGCTGGGATACATCCAAAATTTATCTTGAATCCCCATTTTTGCTAACATGTTGATGTTCAGAGAATTCACACGCATGTCCACTCAGATGGCTTACAGCAACTGAGCAGAACTACAATAAACTCAGGTATTACCTGCTTCCATGGATGTCTTGTATAAATTGTTTTTTATTTAATGGTTGTAATACAAATACCCTGTCATTTGCCACTGGTTTGTATTTGCCTTTACATGTCTTCAATGCCAGTGCCAAGAGCATACACAGCAAGGTTTGCATTGGCTCTCCATTACACCCACTCCAAACTGCTTTTAGGTGACGGCTCTTGCTGTGGCAGAGCCAAGCAGCCGGCCAGTCGGCACCTCGGGGAAACGCAGGGCTAACAGCAGCTGCCCAGCAGCCTGCACCCGCCCTTACCAACCAGGAGCGTGGCAGGACGCTTGTCCTTGGGACAACCCCTCGGTATGGAGGAGAGGCGTGTGTGGTGACAGAAGCCTTCAGCCCACCCTCGGGAGGCACGGGGATGGGGCGACCCCCAGGAACGTTCCCATGTGGCCAACTTCTCCAGCGACTACAGCACAACCGAGTCGGCCCTCACACGCCGTAACAGATTCAAAGGCAACAGCGAACCTGGCTACTTTCCCGAGTTGAGGACACCCCAGCTTTATTTCCCTGTCTTCGTCACAGTGAGTCTCTTTCCATCAACAACTTTGTTACATCGTATTTTAATAAATTCAACACAAGAGTCCTCCACTAGCCCATTCTTCAGTTAAGTCCACATTTTATTTATGGTTTGCTGTTGGTACTTCAATCAGATTTATATATACATAATCTAAAACCTACATCAAAATCATGTTGACTGCTCTGAAGACCGAGAGAAATGACACGATTGAAGTTTCCTTCCACAGCTATATGGTAAGTCTACATTCCCACAGCAGTTTTTTGGTTCAGGTTGCAGAAGTGTTCAGAAAGCCAATGCCAGGTCTCTCTCGGGCTCGGAGCGGGAGGGTTACACAGTTCTCTTTCAGCATCCCAGTCTTAGCACGCAACCACGGCAGCAATCGGAAACAGTTCTTTCTAGACAAACGCCAGGGTTGATCTGCAGAATACCGGCTTTTCACATTCTCTCATCTCTTCCTTTCTAAGCCCTCGCCACACCAACACAGCTAGAAAGCGATACCCCTCCCTGCGCTCGCATTAGTTGAACAATGTTAGTTAGCTGCGAAAGGATTTTATGCTACTTCACATGGGTAAGGAGGTAGCACGAGAGACTGAGCAGAAATGTTTGTGAGTCCACGCGGTGCCACCTGAAAAATGCCAGCTCCTCCATTTTGATGCAAAGACACCTACCTGCTCTTGCAGACACGTTTCGGACGACTCCACGCACCCCCAGGGTGAGGCAGGGGCTGCCCTGTGCCTGCCCCGGCACCTCTGCACCCGTACCGGCCTCACCCAGCAGCAGCCATCGCGCCGCTGAGGCCACTCGCTGGCGCACCGGCCTGCAGTGGCCCGGCAACGAATCTCAAGAGGTAGAAATTACTGACAGAACAAGCCTGCGAAGCCTCTCGCTCAGCCCACTCCCTGTCTCTGTTTGCTCAGAGGATTCAGCTGGATAGACACATCTTAAGAGGAAAAAACCAACAGAAAATGTTTGACATGTTACTTAACTTCTCGCTAGACATCAATTCTTTGGTGCTTGGGGAAGCCCGGGGTTCAGGCAAGTTCACACCGCTGGCAGCAGCCAAGCGTGAGCCCAGGCAAAGCACGCTCAGCATGTCCAGCTCCCAAGGGATTTCACACTGCGTGACCTCGCTCCCTTCAGTGATGTGTTTCCGTCTCTGCAATTTCACCTGTTCTTAATCACCCGGCAGGACAGGCAGATAGAATTTGTGAGCATCATTAAATCTTGAAGACCCAGTCCTGATGTTTCTAAGCTTCCGAATTTGCTTCCAGGAGACTGTTCTAAGCAGTCTCAAGCACCTACCAGGTATTTAAATACAATGAAGTATATCAAAAAGTGTCCAAGTTTTCAGTCAGCCTCCTCTCCAACGCAGACTCCAGCGAGACCTACCATTTTTATTCACCTGTAGAAACTAAGGGTTCAAGATAGAAAATGAAGCAAAAAAATCCCCATTAAGCTACAAAGACACTTGAATTCCAGTCTGCCAGTGGTACCATGAAGTTTTCGTATCCCACATAAATTCTGCGAAGAGATGACAAAGCCAGCCTGGTCACGGCTGTGGCTGCTGCTACTGCAGTGTGAAAGGCTCCGGTTCGGAGAGCCAGGCTGCCTGGCCAACTCGGCCCTTTCGCAGCAGCTAACAGCAAAACAACAGCCGTACATAGAAAAGGAAGTAAAAAACATCATGGCAAGTGAAGGGATTTGATTCCAAGAAAGCAGAAAAAAATTAAGTAGAAAATGATCCTGGCAACCCAGAGCGAGAAACTTTGCAAGACAGGATCATAAGAAATGGTGGACAGGGATTTAGTAGCAATGGACGAGAAGGGAGCAGCATTTCAATACATAAAGCTACAAAAAAAGGCCAGTACCTTTAAAAGCTGCATCCACTGAGGTATCGTTACAGAAAAGGAACGTAACTGCTCACTTCACGGCTCAGGTGAAACTACACTTGGAAAGCATTCACCCAGCCCTGGCCATTGTACGGAAACGGGAACAGCACATCACGACAATGAAAATGGAGATGCAGAACAGGGAACCGGCTTACGTGGGAAAAACAAACACAAGATTTTGCTCTGGTCAGGACTAAAGGGGACGTAACCACAAATGCATCAGAAAGCTGCAAACTGTGCAGCTGACACTGCTTGGGGCAATATAAACCAAGTTACTGCAACAGCAGTTGGAAATTAAGAACAAAAATTATCAGACATTTTAAATAGTATAGAGATGGAAAAGAAGGGAATGATCTTATTTTCCTGCACTGGATGTTTTGTTGTGGTTAGATTTTGGATGAATCATAGAACCTGTTTTCCTTTTTTCTGCTATTTTCATTATTCAAGGTTAGCCCACTGTTAAAAACCAGAAGACATTTGCACATTATTTTGACCTTTGAAGAATAACACTGTCATTTCAGAATTGTGCTGATGTAATTAAGGCTATATTAAATTCACCCAAGGAAACAGCCCATGGGTCCGTTATATTATCAAAAAGTGGCTTTAAGGAATTCTAATGCTAAAAATTAGAGTTGGGTATTTAAAATCTGATGAAAAGTTAGCCCTTTTTCAGGAGTGTTCTTCTCCTTCAGAAACTGGTTCTTCTGTGCTTGTTTTGATTCCATTGTCTGCAAGTAAGTGTAAATGAAGCAAGACAGACAGCTGTCTATTGTGTTACCCGCTGACTTATCTGTCTTGATCCCTGCAGCGCATCACCAACTTCCTTTCTTACGGTGCTGAAATCAACAGGACTCATACAAATGCCATTGAAACCCATGGATCCACCACAGCTGGCACTGGAAAATCAGATTACAGGATGAGGATTGCTGAACTGAAGTGCAAGACACTTCCGCAAACAGCCTACCGTCACAGACACTACAGGGGCAGGACTGAAGGCCTGCTCTTGTAAAAAAGGACAAAAGAATGGCTATTTGACATTTTAAAATAGTCTGTGGGAAATTTTTATACCTTAGAAATAAAAGGACGTTCACAGTATGAACTTTAAGAAGTTACATAGCGTAAAAAGTGACAGTGCTCAGACTGGGTTAAAGCCCCTCTAGTGCAGCAGAGCTGTCGTGCCTGTGACGGAGGGCAAGCCCCAGCCAGCACAGATGAACATGTTAACACGACAACCCCCAAAACCACGGAAGGAAGGTGTAACGAGCACCCTGGAGCGGTACAGAGCGCGTACCTAGGGCGCGTTGCTTGCGCTGCTGCTGCACAGCAACCTTTACTGCACTGGTGCAGACTGCTTCTAGCTGCAAGCCAGAAAGAAAACACACTGAGTTTAAAGAGCCGTTGCTGCCGTCTTCTACCTCCAGACGCCACTTGCAAGGGGAATAGAAATCACGCAGGAGGACGTAGCTGGGGTTCTTTCACCTTCCTTTCTGTTTATTGTAGTACCGCTGCGCAGCATGCAGTGTTTACGAGACGGCTCCTACCTCTCCCCCAGAAAGCCTCATCTTGCCCTAGACAGAAGGCAGGTTTAGAGTGTATTCCCAAGACCTCATGGCTGTGGGAAAAGCGGTACCATGAACATGATGGAGAGCACAGAAGGTAAGACGACAGGGAGCCAAGATTACTGTTGTCCTGATTATGCTGTGCTGGAGCAGGGCCACGAATGGGAAACTCCCACACCTGCCCTAAGAAACACTAGGTCAGCATCAGCATCTCACCCTCCCAAAAATTAAGGTGTGTGTCTTTCACCACAGGGGTGAAATTGCTTTCAAGGTGGATTTGCAAGTGTGGACTAGCAAGGTTTAACTAAGATACTTAAACACTTCATGAGCTATTCTGCAAAATTCCTAACATGCCACTTCTTCCTCTAATTTATCTTTAATTTTCATTCAAAGTTAAATTCATTACATTGCAATTCTCACTGCAATGCCTAGTAACTGAAACACATGCCAACAGAAACATCGAGCCACTTTGCCTTGGCATAGTTTATCACCCTATTCATTTCCGGCAAGACTCCGAGGTAGACAAAATTTATTGAAACTAAAAATGCAGTCGATTGCTACAGCAGCCAATTTTTGCCCATTTTAGCTGTGGCAGAATGGCTAATCTCGTTCTCTCCTGGAACTTAGGAAATATATAGAAAGTTTTGGAACCGCTTTTTCACGTACGTATGCCGAAACACACAAGCTAGGCACAGCAAAGTGGCTGCGAAGGCATAACAGCGATTACCGTAACACAATTTTCTCATGTCGTCTAAAGTAAAGTTTCACTCTGAAAAAAATATGCAATGTCATTGTGGAATTCCATTTCTTTCTGGCTCAAATTCAGCAAGA
>Ga0181612_108794_pt1 | contig 20722 bp, 14 predicted proteins | sample HoacroProtozoa21_FD_119630 | JGI IMG/M metagenome (GOLD analysis project Ga0181612, IMG submission 119630) | Hoatzin crop microbial communities from Cojedes, Venezuel. Combined Assembly of Gp0051906, Gp0051904, Gp0051908
CTGAAATTACAAGGGACCAGCTGTATCAGCTGAATGTTCACAAGTCCATGGGGCCTGATGGGATTTACCCTGTAGTACTGAAGGAGCTAATGGGTGTTACAGCAGGACCCCTTTTGATCATCTATGAAAGGTCTTGGGAGTCTGGGGAGGTCCCCGCTGACTGGAAGCTAGGCAGTGTCATTCAAATTTACAAGAAGGGTGTGAGGAAAGACCCAGAGAGCAAACTCTGTTTGTGTCCAAAGTGTTTGATGCTGACTTTTTCTCTTGCACTTAGTGTTTCATCGAATGTTTGATTGTACAAGATTTGACCAAAAGCCATGCTTATACAATGGTAGAAATGAATGATTGAATAATTTGGGTTGGAAGCGTGTAAATCTCCCCTCTTTTAGTTTAAAGCCATTACCCCTTGTTCTATCGCAACAGGCCCTGCTAAAAAGTTTGTTCCCATCTTTCTTTTAAGCCCTCTTTAAGTATTGAAAGGCCGCAATAAGGCCTTCCCGGAGCCTTCTCTTCTCCGGGCTGAACAACTCCAACTCTCTCAGCCTTTCTTCACAGGAGAGGTGTTCATTGCTGTGGCCTTCTCTGGCGCTGCTCCAACAGGTCCATATCTTCCTGTGCTGAATCCTTACTGAGCTTGTGCTGGGTACTGTTAGTTACACTTTTACAAGTTGCTTTTTCTGTGTCTCAGCTTCTGCTCTCAGGTACCTGCATGAAAACAGGATCATCCACAGAGACTTGAAACCAGAGAACATTGTGCTGCAGCAAGGAGAGCAAAGGGTAAGCAGGAACCAGGTGTCTCTGCCTGCATAGACAAGTAAGTGTGAGAGGAGCATGCAGTTGCAGTGGTCCCCCTGCAAGAGCACTCAACCCAGGATAACAGCTAGCTCAGATCTGTGTGTCAGATGAACAGAATTTTGTGTGCCGCTGAGATGAAAAGTTGTATTAAACTTCTGGTAACACCTGAGGTTTTGAGTTTCAACTGTTAAGGAAAGAACCAGACTGTACCGATTGACCCAAGATCTGAATTAGCAGTAATGTCTCCAGTTCTGTGTCTATCAAGCCAATGACAACTTCACATACTCTGTGGTTTTAGACATCTACAGGAGCCTTCCATGTCCACTTCCATCTCTTTGTTGGCAGCTTTCCTGCATGCTTTTGAAGAGCTGAACCTTTTCTTTCTCTGCTGTATGGAGTGCTTTTAATAGGACTTCTCTCTAGCGTTCTTATCCTCTGTTGTGTGTTTCAGTTAATACACAAAATCATTGACCTTGGTTATGCTAAGGAGTTGGATCAGGGTAGCCTCTGTACATCCTTTGTTGGAACTCTGCAGTACTTGGTAAGGAAGGAATGCAGCTACAAGAGCGGCTACCACTTTGCGGTGGGATAGAGTTAATTGTTAATCAGGCTTTGGGGTGGGATGAAGTACTTGCCCTGATATGGGGTGTGTTTGGGGTGCTGCAGCTAGCAAAGGTGTTTTGCTGGCACTGAGTTTTCACAGTGTATGCTTGCTATGTCTGTTATACAGAAGAAGCAGGAATGCCAATAACCTCTGCTGTTTAGAGAGAATCTCAGAGCTGTGAGAGGCAGAGCGCTGTACAAATGTTAATGAGCTCTTAAGGGATAGAGAGAGGTAAGAGATGGGTGGCTTTCTCACGTGTGTGTAAACTGTCTCAGGCTCCAGAACTGCTGGAACAGCAGAAATATACGGTGACGGTGGATTACTGGAGCTTTGGCACATTGGCCTTTGAGTGCATTACAGGCTTTCGACCATTCCTACCCAACTGGCAGCCAGTGCAATGGTGAGTGGGCTGGGGCCAGGTGATAAGAAGGGTGCATGCAACGTGACTGTCTCGTTTACAGGAAGTAGAAGTGTGGTCCCTTGATTCTTAGGGTAATATCCCTATGTTCCTTGCCCTTATGGAGACTGACTCCCTTCACAGCAGTTTGACCTACCTGAGCAAGTTCAGCATTCCTGATACTTGCTCTTTGGGATCAGGACTGACTGCTGCAGGGCAGGTAGCAGAAAAGAGAGTGGCATCTGTCAAGAGTAGCTTTAAGAGCCTACTAACATGCAGGCTGGGAAAGGCAGGTGACTATTTCACTGTTGTACCTGCTTGAATTCATTAGGCATACAAAAGTGCGACAGAAGAGTGAGATGGATATTGTCGTTTCAGAAGACTTATCTGGAGAAGTCAAATTTTCTAGCAGTTTACCCTGCCCGAACAATCTAAACAGGTAAGGACTAGAAATCTGTTATGCCACGCTGGGACAAACGTTCTTCTGCAAAAGGACCAGGTTTATATTACATGCCTTACTATGTTAATCTGTGAATAAATTGAGTGCATGACACAAACAATGCTGATGTCCCTTGTCAGACTTGTGTAGTTGTGAGTCTCTGTTTCTGCCTTCTAAACACTTATGATTTATGATCCGGGTGGGGAGAAAAGTTGTTTGTCAGTCCTTCTGCAGAGACCAGACCATGTGGTGACTGCAAATGCACTTTTACCTCTTCCGATCCCCTTCTTGTTTTGGTCCTTCAGTGTTTTGGCTGGGAGGCTGGAGAAATGGCTGCAACTGATGTTAATGTGGCACCCACGGCAGAGAGGTACAGATCCTACATATGGACCCAATGGGTGCTTTAAAGCTTTGGATGACATTTTGAACTTGAAGGTAAGCAATGGGTCTGTAGTACCCCGAAAAGTTTTCCAGAGAGCAGTTGCCTGTATCCCATGCAGAGGCTTGAGTCATAGGCCTAGGAGGAGGAGCAGCACAGAATCTCATTTAGCTGTCTGCTGACAGTTAGTGACAGGTGTTTTCCTCTTGCTTATTTGAGGACAAAGATGCCCTGAGCTTGCTGAGAGTAGCAAATAGCTTCTGTGTGTGCTTGGTTCCATATTCTGGTACAGGATTCTGTGGCTGAAGCTGTTTAATTCCCACGTGGTGCCTCTTCCAGTTGATGGAGGACAAACACTTTAGCGTAGTGTTATGAAATAGCTGCAAAGTGACTTCTTGAGCCCTGCAAGCGCTTTGAACAGTTTATTGGTGGCCAGTGTCTCGGTCCTGGGATCTCTGCTCAAACGTGACCAATGTATCTTCGGCCCTTCTCATGTCACACTACTCTTCCTGTAGTTGCTTCATGTTTTGAACATGGTTACGGGAATCGTACACACCTACCCTGTGACAGAGGAGGAGACTCTGCAGACTGTGAAGGCTAGGATCCAGTCAGATACAGGAATCCCAGAACAGGACCAGGAGCTACTGCAGGAAGCTGGACTTGCATTGTTTTCTCAGAAGTTGGCCAGTAAACATATAGCCGATAGCAAGGTGAGTCTGGACACTCCCTTCCTTGCTGTTCAGTGAATCAGCAGGCACTGCTCTCACTTTGGGAGCACAGCACTCCCTGCTGTTCAGGCAGGCTTTTGTCCTAGTAACCACACAGACCTAACAGCACTTGCAGAATAGGTACCCTCTTGCCTTTGGTGCTGAGTCGTTGGCTGAGGAGGAACATTCTATTTATGGTGTTGCTGAGGCTTGCTTTTTCTGAGAGAACCTAGCTGAGTCTTTTGTCTTCAGCAGGTGAATGATACTGCAGCTGCAGACACAGACCTCCTCTTCCTCTTCGATAACCAGAAAGTTGCCTATGAGGCTCAGGTTGCCTTGCGTCCTCATCCAGAAAGTGTTGACTGCATCCGTAAGAACTTTCTTTAGCATGAATGTGAGAGGTTGTCTGCGCTGAGAGGGCTGCCTGTGTTCTGTGTTCAGTGTCATGTGCAAAGGGTAAAGAGAGCTTTTGCATATTGGGACTGAAGAAGCAGTAAAATGGACTGGCATAGCATTCATTCAATTTGTCAAAAGAACTGAGGAAAGGAAGTGTTTTATTTTGATACACTGGGGAAGCTGCATAGGGGTTAACCAACTATAAGCTTTGCGAGAGCTAATGTGCCCCTCAAAGGAGTGATGTTTTGGTCTGTTTTGTCATGTGATAACACAACTTTTAGGCTGCATGCTGATTTGTACATTTTCCTCTCCCTGCCCCCCTCTTGTTTCCAGTTCAGGATCCAAAGAAGAATCTCCACTTCTTCCAGTTGCGTAAAGTGTGGGGTCAGATCTGGCACACAATCCGGATGCTGAAAGAGGACTGTAACCGGCTTCAGCAGGGGCAGCGAGCAGCCATGTACGGTGGCAGTTTCTCTAAAATACTTATCTGTGCCTTTGCTCCCTGGTGGAAGGGAAAAGACAGGAATGGGACCCTGTTGGAATGGGGAGGCCCATGAGTGGAGCTGTTAACAAGTAATGAAAAGCTGAGAGTACTGTCCTCTGACACAACTACTTTTGTGCTTACTGCTACACTCTAAAGTATCTACTTTTGATATAAGTGGAAGCCAGTGTTTTTAGTTTGGTAGGGTAATAGGACCTTCTTTTTGTCCATGTAGGATGAATCTGTTGCGTTACAATAGTACCCTCTCAAAGATGAAGAATTCTATGGCATCCCTTTCCCAACAGCTGAAAGCAAAGCTGGACTTCTTTAAAACAAGCATTCAAATCGATCTGGAGAAGTATAAAGAACAGATTGAATTTGGAATTAGTGAGTATAGCACCTGGCAAACAGTGGTCTTTTTATGCCTCTTATCCCCACAAAGTACCTTTTCGTGTATGAACCTAAGAAAAGCAGTTGCTCTTCTTTCATTCCCTGTAGCTTCTGAGAAGCTGCTGTTTGCTTGGAAAGAGATGGAGCAAGCTGTGGAACTTTGTGGGCGGGTATGTTTCTAAATCTAACTGCTTATCCTAAAGAAAGAGAGGTTGTTTGTTTGTTTTGTTTTTTTTTTTTTTTCTTTTCATCGTCCTCCCTTAATAGAAACTTCTTGTGGCTGGGCTGATTCCACATGTCACATACCCTTGTTTTGGATGGCACCATTTTTGTCCATTGCCAGTACTTCATGAAGCTCACAGTGTTTGTAAGGCTTGGCAGGGGGAATGCAACAGCAGATTTTGCAGTGGTTACACTCGGATGTCCTGCTAACCCAATTCCGGAGCCAGGATAGTGGATATGGAACATAGGTTAAATGAATGGGAAAGCGAATGATAAGATGATTGAACACAAGAACTTTAAGCATCAGTCTTGAATTTTGAAAAGGCAACAATTTCCCATTCTTGGTGCACATTCCACACCTGCTCCCAGTAAGGCATTCAGCCTTTTGACATAAGACAGTGTAACCCCTGTAAGTAGGGCTAAAAACCGTTGTTCCCAGATGAGAAGCGAAAGGTGACTGGTCAATATCTTATTCTTTTCCAACACTTCGTCCTCCTCTATTGGGGCGAGGCAGAGTGCAGAATGACTGTCTAACAAGTGGCAGCTTCTGCATGTGAACGAGTTCAAGTGAAAAGCAGAATTTGGGTTGCCAGGAGTAGATGTACTTGTGTGCTGAGGGAAAAAGGGAAAAGCATTGATGGATAGGATGAGAGATCTGCAGTAGTCAAGGAAAAGGAAGCAGGATGGCCTGGAACTAGAATAACATTTACTAGAAAGTCTGACCCTTCAATGTCATTTTGTCGCAGGATGAATTTTTTATGAAAAAATTCTTGGAAGTTGTTCTATCCCAGACCACCAAGCTAATTTCCTTGAATTGAAATTACTCATAGTCTCATTTGTCTTTGTCAAAGGCTGCTGTTTGCATGTTGCTGATGTGTTTAGAAACATGAGTGAGAAAGGAAGAGCCAATGTGAGTGGTAGTATCTCTTAGCATGAGGCTGTCCCATTGCTTATGTTCCTCCCTGCTTTCAGGAGGATGATGTGGATCAGCTAGTGAAGAGGATGATGGCCCTGCAGACAGACATTGTGGACCTGCAGAGAAGCCCACTAGGTCGTAAACAAGGAGGAACACTGGAGGATTTGTGAGTTAAACTACCTTGAACTTCAGATGCAGGGGTATTGCTAGTATATGCTTATTCTCTGCAGGACAATGAAAGTGCTATCTCTTCCACCCAAATTATAGGGGACTGGGAGGACCTTGACACTAAAAGACAGTTTTTGACTCCTTACCTGTCATTGGTCTGAAATGGCAGACTGTTACATAAAAGATTTGAGTTCTTGAACCACTTGTTCATAATTTAGGTTCTAGTGAAGTCCTTTGTGTTCTGTGCATTTTTCTTCTAGAGAAGAACAAGCCAGAGAGCTGTACCGGAGATTGAGAGAGAAGCCAAGAGGTAAAAGACATTTTAGCTCAAGGTTAGCTTGCTTTATGTGGATAGTAACTTTGCAGATACAACAATGAGCACCGGGAAAGCTTTCTCTGCATTCTAGGCCTGCCCATACACTAGCTGTACATGGACTGTACTGGACTTGCTTTTTTTGTGAGAGTGGAGTCAGGGAGTCAGTTTTAAACTAGGCCAGCCTTGCTTTCTTGGCACCTTCTGAGCTCCTCTTGAAACTTCTCTGGAGCTCTTCTCAGAGCAAGCTGTTACTGCAAGCATATGCTCTGCTTCTGTGTAGGAAGGATTAAAGACAGCTCTTCCTTTGAGCAGTTATACAATCCCAAGGCATTAGACCCACCATACCAGCTCTGCTTTCGAATTCTCATCGTTTTGAACAAAGTGGCTAAAATCCAGTGCAATTCATCCCACTCAAACTCACATGCCCTAAACTTGGGATGTTTCAGGATTGAAGCAGCAGTAGAAACAAGCCACTAAGAATCTTCTCACTGTCCTATAAGCCTACCTTTCTGTGTAATACTCTGACTCTCATTCCAGATCAGAGGACAAGCGGTGACAGCCAAGAAATAGTACGACTGCTCCTACAGGCAATCCAGACCTTTGAAAAAAAAGTCCGAGTCATTTATGCTCAGCTCAGGTGAGCTTTGTAGAGTCAGCTTTTATTGAGGGTTGAGAGAAAGCATTTTCTCTTTCAGCAAGAGGTTTTGTTCTAGAGGCTTAAAAAACTGTGTGCAGCTAATGAGATCTGAGTGTTACAGGAAATAAGAAACTTCAGAAATGTTCCCCTACTGCAGTTGCCCATGTTGCGATCTATTTTTTTTAATAGTAAAACTGTAGTTTGCAAGCAGAAGGCACTGGAATTGTTCCCCAAAGTGGAGAAAGTGATGAACCTGATGAATGAAGATGAGGAAACAGTTGTTAGGCTTCAGGAGAAACGACAGAAAGAATTGTGGAACTTGCTGAAAATTGCTTGTGTAAGTAAAATAAAAACTCCAGTTTAACCTGACAATATGGTTGCAGCAAAGATTACTGAAATAATTAATAGTAAGTGTGGTGTGTCCTATGGTTCTTTTCCCTGTTATTTTGAATTAGTATTAAAGCCAAATTCCAGGCTGTCTTATACTCCTGGCTGCTGGAAATTAGGGGAAATAGCTGCAATCTGAATCTTCTGTGGTTTCTTCAGAGTAAAGTACGCGGTCCTGTTACTGGCAGTCCAGAGAGCATGAACACATCACGTCTTGGTAGCCCTGGTCAGCTGCTGCTGCAGGTACCTTCTGGAACCTACAATTTATCAGAATCTGTCAGGAAAAGGTGAGGCAAAGTCTGGACTTCTGTAGCTGTTAATACCAGCACTACAAAGCTGGGGCTTCCGCTTTGTGAAATAATGACTTGCAGGCTTTCTCACATTTTGCACTTTGTTCAGCTTCCGTTGTCCATTTCTACCTAGCAGCTGGACTTCCTGGGGCTTGTGAATCGTGCTTATGAAAAGTGGGGAATAATGTGTAGCTTCACTTCTCGCTGCCTCAAAAATAAATGGTTTATTTTATCTGGAATGGTTGGGGTCGCTTGAAGTACACTGCCAACAGGAATTATTGGAGCACTGTCATGCAGGGTGATAGCAGCTGAGCTTTATCATAAAGGAGAGACTGCTATAACCAAGCACGTGTAGCTCTGGCTTGCTTAAATGAACTGGGTCACCAGTTGGAATGACAGACATTGGTTTGTTTATTTGTATGTTGCTTAATCCTTTAGTTTATACACTGTTCTGCAACTTTAGCAACAGTGACTCCACATAATTAGAACCCAGCTCCAACTTGGAACATGCTTCCTTTCCCCTGTCCCAGTAAATCTGGGGATGCCACTGACTTTCCCAGTTGTGATGTGAATTACTAGCTTATGAGCTGCCTGGTAAAGGTTAATATTCTTCAGTGCTCTGCAGCATACCTGCCAGAATCTTAAAGGTAGAGGCAGCATCTCTTTAACCGAAACTGCCATGGAAAATAATTGTCCCTTTCAGTGAGGAGCTACTGCTGGAATCACAGAAACTCTGTAGCCAACTAGAAAATGTGATGCATGACACAATGAAGGATCAGGAGCAGAGCTTCATGGTAATGTATTTGATATTCTTCTATAAATGGACTGGGGAAGCTCATGGCTTCAAACTTCTGCTTGTGTAACTTTGCCACAAATATGTAATGTGTTTAATAGAAATACACATATTGCTCTTTTGGACAGAGTAGGAGTTGTGGGCAAGAGAAAGCACCCACACCCCCACTTAAACTGCTGACTGACATTATTATTCCTTGCTTGCTGAGAACAGGAGCCGTGCGCTGGGGACTTAAGTTGTGCTGTTTATTCTTTAGGCTCTAGACTGGAGCTGGCTGCAGCTACAGGTGGAAGAAGCAAATAGTCCAGCACAAACGCAGATGTAAAATCACTTCGGTTGCCTCTGAAGAGATGCTGCTTCAGGAAGCCAACTGTGAAAAGCTGCTGCCTCTGAGAAGGGAAGTTCAAGTGCCTGCTTCTACTGTCACCTACTGCTTATGTGATACACAGGGCCTAGCTTTTAGTATCTGCCTCTTGGACACTTCCCCCCCCCCCAAAGATACAGTAGGAAATGCCTGTTCTAACTGTTCGGGAAAAGTTCTTCATCATGCCTTAAGACAGCAGATATTCTCTGTCCTGGTGTATCTTCCCTTAGGAATCACATGTGGTCTGGCTGCCTTGTAGGCTTTCTAATGAACAATGGACAACACATGCAATCAGCTTGCACAGTCACTGGTAGATGTCACCTTCCTAATATACTTGAACTGTGAACATAGTTTCTTAACTTTGCTGATTTGCACTTTTTTCTTGAGTGAAATGGTTGTACTTACCTAATACTTGTTTCCTATATGGGAACAAAATTATCTAAAATGTGTAAACTTTTGGTTTGCTCTTTTTGATACCCTCAATAACATTTTAATGAAAAAGCTGCTTTAACTGTGCAGGTCTCTAAAACATGATAGGTGTAAGGATGTTATCCTAGAGCCCACAGAGAAGGAAATCTTCTGCGTACACGTGTATTTTAACAAAGCATTTGCAGATTATCTATTAACCATGCTTAAGGTTGCACCAAAGAAAAGCACAGCTGGGTGGACCATAGCTTTTCTGAACCTCATTGAGAGACAAGACACCAACACTACATTCCAGCTGTGACCAATTTATTTCATTCTGATGTAAACTGATTTTTCCACTCTAGCACAGAGACCACCTTTTATAAAAGGATGTGAAGTACAGGACATGCAGGATGCAATACAGTAATAGGGAGAGGTGGGATTTTCTTCTGGTTTTAGGAACATTTAAAATACAGGAAACTGAAGTGACATGTGGCACAAACATCACAACTTCCATGCGTGCCTTCAAGTATCTTCATTTGATGTGCTGGCACTCTCTGCACTTCAGCGTTGGGTTAAAATGATTCTTTGGAAGAGCAGAAAGTTCACACTTCTTCAAATTTCAGAGTAATATTAAGGCCAAAACAGACGGGGTACACTTTTCCTTCATCTTCCAGAGCACCTTGTTTTACCTAAAGCTGCATTAAGCTTCCAGCTCAAATCCCAGCCCAACTTTGTGACCTCCAGCACTGAAATTCTTGCCATCAATCAAGCCTGAGAGGGTCAGCTTTATACCTAGGAAAGCAAGTAATGAGACCCTTCATACACTGATATCCCTGTACAATGCCCTCCCTCCAGTACTTGAGCCTCCCTACTGTGTCTTGGTTGCTATAGGAAGTTCTGTACATACACACCCTTTACTTCTATGAGCCTATGTAAGATTTCTAGCTAATTTATCCATTCTATTCTAGACATGATAGTACAATAACTCACAGTGTAGTACTATTACTATTTGCTGGTACCAGTTGGACGTACATACCAGGTCGGAGGGCATGAGTGTAACCAATTCCAATCAGGCTGGCATTATTCAGTTTAGCCTACAAGAAATAAAGAAATCACAATATTTATACACCATGTATAAATATTCAGACAGAATTGTCCCGGTGCCCTGAGAAGGTGGCTTATGCATTAACTGTTTCAGCTACTTGCAGACTAACCTCTAGCAGAGGTGTATTCCAGTCTTCTCCTTTTCTCAAGTTTCCAACTTAAGTAATAGTTCCAATCGTTCCCTCAAATTGTGACCCATTATGCCTACATAAAATGCCACCCTGTCCTTCACTGCCCACAGCATTGTCTCTTTATATCCTTTAAAGGGCTAGTTACTGCAGTCCCTTCGCAGCAAATGCAGTCTGTCCTCTTCATAGACCTCTATTCACAAATTGCTTACTAGTGGTTATTTTCTTTAATGAACGATAAATACATGAATATGCAAACCTATTTTTGCATTACTAAGTTTTGAGCTGTTTATAATAGTATTTCCCGTCTTTAATTTTGGCTGAATTGTCCTGGAACTAATTCTTGTTTTGAAGCATAACAAATGCTTGCTGCTTTAGTTCTTAGTGTTAGAATGTACACATTGTTACTTTTATTCACTGTCACTTCCCCATGGACATGTTTTGCCTTCTCAACCTCTTTCTCACTATTTAAACCTTTTAGCGTTTTTTTTGCCTTATCATTTCGCAAGAATTTGCAAGCGTCAGTACAAACGCTTATCTCAGGGCCTCAGCTGACTTTCAAGGGTTAACTGATTGTTAGGAGAAGGCTGTAAGCTCAGCTGACCTTCCACCATTTTACTGTAGTACATTATACATTAGATAAGAATTAGAGATTTAAAAGGGCACTGCATCCTCTCATTACCTTTTGAAAACATACTTTGCATAGTCTCCAAGCACACTAGCCCAATGAGTGACTATTTCGCCACGGACAAAACAGTGCTTTAGAATTTTTTTCATCGTTTCACAATTATGACCTGTGAGGTCCCAATTTAAATTTGAACCACAAACGAAGCCACAGTTTGCCATACTTTCTCAGTAACAATTTAAAGCAACTACTTCATACCACAAATTTTCAGTATTTAAGGGAGCTTGAATTACTCGTTCCTGTAACAAAATTCTTACCACAATGGAAGTCTTCTCATCCAGTTGGTACTTAGCAGCAATACCAAAACGTGTGTTGTTACTGCCAGCCGTCCATGCAAGATTGACTGATGTCTCAACCTTATTATTAACCTTCTGATAAATAGACCCACCAAACTCGGTGCCATCATTCCTGTTTGCAATAGATGCAAGTGTATCAAGCCCGGCCTTGTACAGTAAATAGTAACTCTTTAGATTAACCCTTCCCCACAATCGTTTCATCGTTATCTCTTAAAATGAACCAAGAGCTCAAATACTTCCCTGGACCCACGCTCATCTGCTTCCTACCTGGAGCTCGCAGACTCCTGCCCAAGTAATTTTGTTTTGTTTTTTTTTACTCAAAACATACGTTTGGCTTGCAGAATGGAACAAGGCTTTCCAACAGTTAAGACCTATGGTTTGAGGTTCTGACAAACAAAAACCCCACCAGATAACTTGCTTGCTTGTCTTAACAAAGCAAGTGTATGATAACACATCAAGGCACAAATCCAGAAGGAGACTTAAGTCATTTATGAGACTGATGAGACTGAAAACAACGTTACTGCATTGCAATTGTTTAAATACACTACCTACAAAAAGACTCAGAGCACCTGAATGCCAAGACTAGGCCTACACTGTGATGACAGCTGGAAACACTCAAGCACAACGCAAAACACACCTCTCTCCTCCACCTCAGGCATTTCTGAGCCAGAAGCTTTCTGTCTGGTGGGTAGGGGAGGGGAAGCTACAGTAGCTTAATTGAAGGCTCTTCTATCTAGTGCCAAAACAGAAGTTAAACTTTACAGATTTTAGTTCCAAGTTAACATTATAAAGTGCCTTTACACCACTATCTTACATACAAAAACCCCAAAATTACCCTGAAACAAGGTCTCAAAAGACAGCCAAGAGCTGGAAAGTTGCTGCTGCTTTAGTTGTACTGAAGATGAAGACACCGAATATAAATTATTTTAAAACAAGCCAGCATCCGCTTCCATCCACCCACCTTTCACCTAATTCCATTACTGCTCACTATTTGTCTAGTTTGGCTCCTCTGATAATGTTTGTCTAGGTTCAGATAATACTTACACATTAGTGTGCAGCTGAAAGTCTCCTGCCTTATATCCCAAGGCAAAGTTATTTTGCGAAAGCTTAGACTTGGCTGTATCAAAAGCCATCTGGTAGCCAGCAAGCCAGCCTTCATAGCCCAGCACTGCCCAGCCATAGACGGTTGGTCCAGAGAGATCAATGTCTATGTTGCAGCCTAGATTTACATATTCTCTTTTGTAGGAGGTCTTCAACTTTCCACTCTTCTTCCTGCAGAGAGAAACATGCCATTTTATCCCTGCTAGTATACAAGTATGTATTATATGTAGTTTTATTCACATATCTATGTGCCTTAAGGCCAGTTCATTAAATGACTGTAATGCCTACTCAAAACTTAACAGCTGCTGAAGATAAGAGTAATATAGGTCTTATGTATATTTACATGGTGCTGCTTTTTCCTCCACTGTATATTTATGTGGTGCTGCTTTTTCCTCCACCATCTCCAACTCCTTAAAATCCTCAAGAAGCAAGAAAGACAAAAGTGTTTCTGCTTAGTGCTCTAAAAACCATCAAGTTTCAAATTTTGTTCTCCACAAGTGAGTGCAATGCAGTACAGCATCATCAGTTTCTTTCAGGAGCATCCATGACATCCTGCACCTATAGCTGGCCTTTCTGTCCTTCAGTGACTTTTTAGTCTGCATGGTTCTCTCCAGTATTCCTTCATGTGCAGTGCTTGCTTTCCTCCCTTCTTCACTGCTGGATACCAGTCCCCTCTAGCGAAAATGGATTTCCTCAACCTTCAGACATCATCCACTTAGCCTTTTTCTGACCCTCTGGAGAAGGCTCTTCCTCTCATCTTTGCGCTCATTTTGCTATCAATTCAAACTTAACCGAGACAAAACTTTAGCACCTCTTTAATCCTCTCCCCAATGTCCTTTCTCTCCCACTGAAGACACAGCAGAACACCATGCTGCCTGTCACTTATACCTAGGCCTGGGGGTCTCATTTTTGACTTAAATTCTCATTCCTTACATCCAAGCAGTATTTCAGTCAAACTCTTTATTTTTCTGATAGGCTCTCCCCAACAACAAGGAAATACCAGTAATTATTTACAAAGCAGTCTGCAGCTTTGTGCATTATGCAGACAAACACCGCTCTTTTGCTCTACTGCCTACCAAAAATAAATATATAACTGAGAAAGACAAATTCCACTGCCTATCATAATACCTCCTCATTCAGTTGTGCATAGACATTTGCCCAAAAGCATCAGAAAAAAAAAATAATTTTGCTTTGTGTTCTTAAGGCACTGAGTTGACAGCAGTAGGACTGTCAACACCATGACAAAGACGGTACAAGTTAAGTGGTCCACGTAAGACCTAGCAGATTAAGGGGAGAGTTACAAAAATATAATAGCTACTGCAAAACAACAAATTTGCCAATGGCCAAAAAAGCTGAAGAGTCATTTTTAGCGGATGTAATCCTTCTGAGCCCGGTATTACCCATCGCCTTCAAAATATCCCACAGTGCCTGCAGAATATTCTACAGTAAATTTTGAGCATTTACACAATAACCAGAATAATCATTTCTAATTGAAAGTTACGGGACATTCTAGCACTCCTTAGATAAAGGTGACAGAAAATATTTACCCTGTGTTTGGTACAAATGTAGTGTCAAGAGCCACCTTCAATCCTTCAGCCAACTGCAAAGAAAAACAGACACATCTGCTCAGAACTCTGCTGAAACCTGATTTGTTATATTCCACTACTATAGCTCTACTTCCTGTCTAAAGAGAAGACAAAACACAACCATAACCTTTCCCACATGTTTTACAACGAAATCTGAAGATGCTGTATGATAAGGGATTAAAAGGGATTTTCTGTGAAAATTTGGACTTTTTCTCCCCACAATAAGGCCCTGTAATAGCGTGTGCTTTGTAGATACGTTATTACACAAAGATTTCAAATCTAGTGTTGACAAGAAAACTGAGAATCTATGTTAGAGAAAGAAAACTGTCAGTTCATTGCTTGTTCCCTACAGTTACATTATTCATGCTTATTCCCTACAGTTCCAACAATCCATACGGTAGCTCAAGAATCTCTCTCGGAATCTACACATATTCTTTTAAGACACACTACTAACTTCACAGGCCAAACCGTGTACCCGCCTCAGCTTTCCCACACTTATTTTGAGCTGGACAGCATTTTAAAGCACAGCTAAAAGTGCAAAACCATAACTACGAAAATTTATGGCTATACATGGCAGAGGGCACCACAGAACTTTTACTACCTTTGGCATCATTACCTTACGCTTCAGACATTAAGTGAAAAGCATAAAGCTGTTACTTTGAGAAGGAATTGTGTGTTTTGAGAGTGCTGTATGCTAGCAACCCTTTGTGTAAGCAGTGTCAAGCTGCAAACACTTGTCTTTTTCTTCAACCTTACAAAATATATTCAATCTCAAGGCAGCCAAACTTAAGTCCCTATGCATTAGAGCATTTAAAACTACGAGACCCCTCTTTTGCTTTCCCTGCATGACTGGACAGTGACAGGTGTATGTAGCTAGAGTGCATCTTTAAACACGAACTCCTATTTAGAGTGGGTAATAGTGATATTTATTCAACCAGCTAGCTAGTTTTGCATTCCCGTAACTGCAATAACTCTGTACCTTTGGATCAGTACGTACCAGCACATTGCTATGGAAATGCCTGCACCTCCCACCCCCAAAATTCATGATGCTCTCAGTCTGTGCATTCTGCAAATACACATCACTTCTTTCTTTTTAGTACTCCAGATGGTTTTGTGCAACTTTCACTCTTCCATGTTTTCTGCTTAATACTTTCTCATACCAGTTGCAGAAACATTTTCAGAGTATCTACTTCCTCTTACCTGATCCTCCATGGAAACTTCTGTTCCCAGTGTGTTATCTGTGTTCCACTTCTGGGTGAATGTAAGTCCATAGTCTTTGATCTTATATTTGGTCTCTAGACTGCCTGAAGCCTTGCCTGTGTCTGTGTTGGAAGAACCAGTTGCAGTGAATTCCTGCCAAGAGCATAATGTGAGTTTCAGCATTCTGATATTCAATTACATTCAGTTTTTCCACTCGTCAAGTGCCAGCACTCATACTTGCTGCCCTTAGGCCTTTTGACAGACCCTCAAAATCCTCATACCCCTCTTCCCTGTCCCCACCAAAAATACTTATTTTTGCATCACAAAATGCTACTCCTTTTGGCAGCTCTGTTCTGGATATTTATTTTATTGAGGTGTGCTGGTAGAACCCTGGAACTTGCTAGGTTGGAAAAAGCACTATTACACAAAGACCTGACATCTTCACTTACTTTTCATCTGCATCATAATTAGAGGGGGGGGAGTAGGTAATCAAATCTTTGCCACACTTTTTTCCTAACTTATCCACCAACCTCCCCTGCACCAAAAAAGAAACCTTTTTCAGCCCTCTTTTTTCCACTCCAAAGCAGCAATTGTTATTTCCACATTCCACAACTTGCTCTGTATCTTCACATGGATACATACCCAGATACAAACAGATACTCGCTTGGGATACAAAGGTGCTTGTATCCTTGGATTTTTCCTCACCATCTCCTCTGATTCCCCTTATTATCTTACCGGTACTGTCCCAATTGTGCATGACATAGCACCCGTTAAAGTCCTCCTGGAAATCTACTCTCCCTTAAGAAAAGCAATCCTACATCCAACTTATGCTGCTAGATGAATAGCAAAAAAAAAAACAAGGAAAAAAAAGATTTTTTTTTTTTTTTTTTTTTTTCATTTCTCCAAACATCTCATGGGTTTCTTCCTTTGCATCCTTTTTTTTTCTTTTTCCACCTTTCAGCAGTGAAAATGTTTTCTGGAGAATGGTCACTGATGCTTTTCACACTGACTGCTGCACCTTAACATTGTTGTTCCCCCTACCCTTTATACTGTTGTCACTTAAGACTCTTCATATACTATGTTGATGACTTTAGTACCTTCTCCCTCAGCCTAACTTCTCTGTCATTGCCTCAGCCAGAAACTACACTTTTGAAGCTAGGTCACTGCTTTGTAAGGCACCTTAAAATTGCAGACCTTTTCTCCTTCACAGTGTCAGAAAATAACGTGACCCCAGTGGCACCTTGACATCTCTCCACGAGGCTGGTCCTTCACTGACACACTAGTGTAACTGAACCAATAACTCTGATTCTTGTATAATGTGTATTTTGTCACATGCTGTCCCTATGATGTTTGGCCAGTCCCCCAACACATCAGAGCTTCCTGTTATTTAGGGGATTTGCAGTCTCAATAAACACCTCTCCTTGAATAACTCAGAGGGAGCCTACTCAGTGTTTCATGCACAACAGAGTACAAAGCAATGAGCAAGCATATTTCCGCTGTAGTAAGCTCAAACTGTATCAGCTAGTTTTTAAAAAGCATTTGAGAACTGAACTCATTTCAGTTGTCCTTATTTCTCAGATATTTTTCTTGAAGAAAGATAATTAATCTGCCAATACATGTCCAAGTTACGCCTCTCTTGAAGTTTAAATACTGAAAGATACAATGATTAAGAGATGGCAGTATCCATTGCCAACACATCCAAGCCTTGGAACCCTGACTTTCCAGATCCATCTCATTCCAGGACTACATTCCTGAATGCTGCATACATTACTTTTACAATTCTGGGCTTTGCAGAGTGTACAAAGACTGTCTTTAAATGGTTTTGAAGTGCCAGGGAAGTACAGCCAGGTAACACTGCTTACACACCGTGGGGATTTAAAAAAAAAAAAAAAAAAAAAAAAAAAAAAAAAAAAAAAAAAGAGTTACTCAAGCTAATGCACTACTACAACAGCTTTATAACACATCTAGCCAGCTAACAAAAATATGTCATGCAAGTCAGGATGTGTTAGACTATCCTTTAAGACATAACTGCTACACACTGCTCTAATGTCACTTCCACAAACTCAGTGTAAAGACATCTCAAACCTGCATCAGAATTCAGAAGTAACTTTCTTCTCATCTTAGGGCAGGTAACCGGACTAAAAAGGCTTGATTTGTTTCTCAGACCAAGCAGATGAAAGACTGCAAAATGCTCTTTTCGCAGCCAAAGGAAAAAAAAAACCCTGAGCTGTCGTATGATCAAAAGCCAAAGCATTTTGCCAGGTATGAGAACTGGATCTCCTTCTGGAAACAGAAGGCACACAGTCAGCCTCTGCTGTCATCAATCTTTTAACTGTGTAAACTACAGACGTCTCATCAAACCATCTCGTGTAGAAGCATTTCTTGAATTTTTTGTAGCTGCAAATCAAACTCATTCTGGCTCCATGTCACACTCCAGTCTGAATCAGCAGTCAAGCTCAGCTTCTCATTGACTTTCTAGTTTACGGTGGCTAACATCTTCAGGAAGGCCATGCATTTACTAGGCCACTTGCAATCTATGAAACAACTATAACCAATAGACACTACCACTGTTGTTTTTTAAGTCCATGGGAAAAACATCCAAAACATTTCTGTATATAACAATAAGAGGCACTATTAGTACCCAAGTATGAATTAGATCTCACGCTTTGTTCCTAACCTTGTCTCCATCCCCAAAATCCCATTTTATTGTAGCAGAAACACTAACAAGCAGAAAATCTGAAGCAACAGACAACTGCATCAATGCTGTACCTATCTTCTTTTCCCTCGTGGTGTTTTTACAGTGTTCTTATTGTGGACTGTTGGACAAAGATTGCAAATGGCTTACACACATGGATCGTACAGCAGATCAAGAGCTATGGACACAGTAAAACTTCATGACATGGATGATAAAATGACTCAAAACAATGCAACAGTTCATGAACAACAGTGTGCACTACAGAAAACCTCGCTAGACAAAGCAATAAAGAGCCAACATTCCAAAACAGTCACTATTCTTACCAGCTGGATAAACATCCAACACGAAAGTTGCATGAAAAAGGAAAAGCCTGTTTTAGAACTTAATACGGTTGTTCACGTTCTGTCACATTCAGAAGACAGCATAATTAACCATTAGCATATTATTTAAGAATCAAAACTTCCAGCCAGGAAAACTATGCATATCGTAAGATGTCAGTAAGTGGTAGCAGTCATAGTATAGAGACCACATAGTTCCTTGCGCCTACACATTCCTGGTGCACCATGCAAGTAATCCATCGAAAGCTCAATTGAGACAGAATACGGTAACACAAAAGGAATGACTTACACCATCTGCATGATAAGAATGCAAGAGAAGGAGGGAGCTAAGACAAATATGGTTATGAAATAGGCTGAAAAGCTGCACAGCTTACCAACCAGAACAACATCAAGTGGTAGCATACACAGAACTGAGACTCAGTGTAATTGTAAGCTTATCTAGTCAACTATACATGCCTGTGGTTAAAGACCAAAATTATGAAATCCATTCCTGGTTTTGCCAGCCCTCCTGTGAAATCATGAGGAAGCTCCACTTCTCCATCATTAAAATGGGGATCATAGTATTTTCTAGTTACCTGAAGTGCTAAAGCTTAATTAATGTCTATAAAATACTCTCAAATTCTACATAAAGGGTACTGCAGGGTACTCCACCACTCTCTCTACAGTGGAGATAAGTGAAAATGAAGTTAAGTTAAACTGTGGCTATTACTTGCCCCTTGGCCTTTTGGATAGAAAGTCAGCGCGGACTCAAAATCCTATAAAAACCAACAACAGCAGAGAAACCCAGCTGCATTCATAAACAGAAATGAGAGCTATTTAGGGTGAAGCAGCTCATGTTTGGGATATGGCAATGGGAATGGGGAGGAAAGCTACATGTCCACCACAAAATGTGTGAAAATTCTTGCACGCTGCAGGAAAAGAAGTACCGCTACGCGAGTTCCACATGTCATTACAGAAATACCTCAGTCAGCTACAGGTTTTAAAATGAGAAATGAAAGACAGAAGCAACACCTGTTAGCAAGTTATTATCCCCAACCAGTTTAGGAATTTGCCCTTCCATTGCAACGCTGGTGATGTTGAAAGCCCCCAGTACTTACCACCCCACTGGAAGACTTGGTCTTCAACTCTAACTTGACCATTCCAAATCCTGAAAATGGAAGAGTACATAGCGTCTGTTTCACCACAATATACAAGCAAGGCTTATTTCCAACAAGTACAACAGGTATGGTACACTGACCTGAAACAGCCTATTTTCATATTTCAACAGCTGTTGATCTTACTGAGGAATGACTGAAGGAATTTTGACAATTCAAAGTGGGTGGCCTCGTAATTTATAGTCAGTCACCCATCATCAAGTATCTCCACCTTCGGTAGCTACCTGCAGTCTAGGACCAATCAATACAGTTACCCTTTCTTCCGATTTACTCAACTTACTTTTATATTTCTGATTGCAGGGCAGGAATTTTTCTTTCCCCCTTCTCTGAGAAAATTATGTTTCAACTTACTTCAATCAGTGTCATACAGAGAGACATTATTGCTTTCTTCCTGTTCTTTCTAACGTGCTATGAATCTACAGAAATAACTGGCCCTTGCACAGAGTAGAAAAGCCTGAAACAACTGACACTATAAAGCAGGGAACCTGAGTTCAATTTTAGCAAAGTCTGAACTTCGGGTTGGCAGACAGCAGACCAGAGCACTTTTTAGTTTTATGTAGTGTATGGATTTGGGATACAAATGCAATCTTTCTTACACACTCACAAAACCAGATAAAAAAAACTTCAGCACTTTTAGTACTGCTCCCAGAAAAGTGACTAGTACCAGAATTTCTCCATTTAAATTCTTTGAAGAGGAATGCAAATACTGTGAAATTATTTCCACTGTAGCTATGACAATAGGCTATTCTAATTAACACAAAGGTCATTTTACCTCAGGAACTTGTTTGTTACATATCTAAAATTCAAATTCAGAAGGGGCTAGATGCTCCAGGCCTCTGCTGAATTCCTACCACAAGGTATCTGGGGGATCTCTGGGGTACTAATGTTTTTATTGTCATTTTCAAGACACCGAAGGAAAAATACAAAAGGTTATCAAACCACAGTCACATTACTTACCATATCCCTTGTTGAATACATCCCTGGCAGACTTTCCCAAGTCACTGTATGATGGTGGGACAGCCATAGGATCTGAAATATGTTGGAAGCTGTAGGAATCTCGGGTTTAACAGTATAAAATCTAAACTATATCCAAAGCATTTAAAAATATCTGTGACTAGTTCCCTCTGCATACTTCACTGATATGGAACTGCAAGACCTTTGAAAAACATTTGTGAAAGTCATCCTTGTGTCATCATTGCTTTGTCAGAAACAGAATCACAGAATGGCAGGGGTTGGAAGGGACCTCTGTGGGTCATCTAGTCCAACCCGCCTGCAAAAGCGGGGTCACCTACAGCAGGCTGCACAGGACCACATCCAGGTGGGTCTTGAATATCTCCAGAGAAGGA
>Ga0181612_140377_pt1 | contig 20721 bp, 8 predicted proteins | sample HoacroProtozoa21_FD_119630 | JGI IMG/M metagenome (GOLD analysis project Ga0181612, IMG submission 119630) | Hoatzin crop microbial communities from Cojedes, Venezuel. Combined Assembly of Gp0051906, Gp0051904, Gp0051908
ACGTGCGAGAAGCGGCGGCGCACCCCCCGGGCCCCCGCCCCGGCGGCAGGCGGCAGCTTCCCCTCAGCTCAGCGCCGACCCCTCACGGCCGCCAGGCGGCGCTCCCTGAGGGGCCAGGCCATGGCGGACCCCGCTTCCCGCCCTCGGCCGCGCGCCCACGGCGCCTTTACAGCGTCAGGCGGGGGCCGCGCTGCTCCGCGCGCCTCTCTCCTCAGGGCACCGCCATGGCGGCCGAGGGGGTTGCTGCCGTGAGGCGCCGGGGCCCTGCCTCAGAGACAAACCTTTCGCCGGCTGGCAGGCCCCGGGCCAGGCTGTCCCAAGGCCCCGCGCAGCTCCAGCTCGGAGCGTTTGGAAGCTGGAGACGCTCCGTGAAAGCCCCATTAAAGTTGAGGACCAACATGTATCATGCAGCGTGATGATCTGTCTTTAACAAGGCGTTTTGAATTTGGATATTATTTAATTTTGAGTGATGCCATAATGAAAGCACCACCAGAGAGGAAGCATCAATATGAAGATACCCCATTTTCCAAGCCTCTGAACATATTGAAAATAAACATTTTCTGTAATTATACTGGACTACCCATAGACTGCATTTTATAGGGGTTACACAGTGGGCTCTGGGAAGATCTGGGTGAGGAACATACATAGACTTGATTTCTTTTCTCGGACTGAGGAACTGAAGTAAATCTCAATTAATAGAAGACACAAAGTAAAAATACTCCAGCTTCATTCTTCCATTTATTTCTCTGTTTACTTCAAAATACTCTGTTCCACCAAAATCTCCGCAGTGTTTGGCTGCATATCTGAGGTGACTTCCAAACTAAAGATTGTAGAGGCACCGATGGTACACCCTCCTGCACTTTTTCAACATTTAGAATTTCCCGTTCTCAAATGACTACCACAACTAGTGCAGAACCAACTTCAGGTTTTGGTTAAGTTCAAAATTTGTTGTAACCTCGGAATTTAGTTTGTGGAGTGAATCTGCGCAGAGATTGGGCCCACGCCCGCCTTGCCTCGCTGGCTGCGGCTGATGCCGGGAACTGAAGGAGCAGGATCCCCAACACCTTCCCAGGCATGAGACACGAAGCTGGCGTGCATGGAAGCAGCAGACATACTGCATTCTCTGCCGAAGGCACAGATGAAACTAACCCTGTGTCAGCTACGCTAACTACTGCAAAGGTACAGATTTCCTGCTGAAAATCCAGCAAATCTTCCAAGTCTGCTGCAGACACCAGAGTGCCTTGTGATGAGAAGGGTGTGGTGCTGATCACTGAAGATGATTTGTAAGGTCTGGTCAAAGAGGTTTAACTACGGAAAGGTATGTCTTACCCACTCGAAGGGAGGTTTTTCAAGGTTTGTGCACCAGCTTGTTTGAACGTATTCTGTGACATTCGTTTGCAACAAAAGGCCTTTTACTGGCAACAGTAAATCTGGTGCTAGCTCAGCAACTGAAACGAGTTTGATACCTAAACAGAGCCAACGAATATCCTGTTTAATTGACATAAACCTGTTTGGATTCATGAATAATTAGAAAGACTGAAATTAATATAAAATCATGGGTTTGAAAGTTTATTGGTATTTATTTATTTTTTAAAGGCTAAAAGGGAAAGCCAGTTCCTTTTGTTACTACTTGCATTCAACAGCGTATCTATTACCTCCTCAAAACTGTTGCTTAAACAGGTCTAAGGCATATCACCCACAGATAGCAGGCATGATTTGAACATATATTTCAGATCATAGACAATGTGAGAAATCCACTTTCTCCTAGTATTTGGAGAAAGGATGCGTCTGCAGAGCTGAACATACATAATATTCAAATGCAAGATTTAATGCATTGCAATAGGTTAGTTTCTTTAAGGAACATTTTGGTATATGTATTTTAGGCAAATTATCTGTGAATAGACAGAACAGAGGTTGTTGAAGTTGATTTCACAACCAATTTAACTTGTGTACATACAAGTGATGTGGTTAGGTGTTTTCACAGGTACAGGTAGTGTTTTGTAATCAGGGTTACAATTTGGTGTGTGGACCCTAAGCTTTCCGTTTGTTTAGGATTTTCTTCATTCAAGCTTTAAAGTTTCATTTTAGGTCAAGCATTTAACTGTAGTTCATTAACACATTTCAGCAAGTCATGAACCACAATGAGTTTTTATTTTATCTCAGGGAGCGTCATTATGATTTCACCCTCATGATGACAGTACTGATTTAGTGAACAGTATAAAGCTCAGAAAAGTAAAGGCCAAAAATCCCCCTGAATACTGAACTGGTGTTAAAAAGCCCTAAGAAAAAGACATAAATTCCTCAAAACGCAAATAGACAAACAAAAAGGCACTGTAAATATTTATGTTGCATATCTACATTGGCCACACTCATCTGTTGTCACTAATTTACATATTTGTCATGGACTTCATTCAAGGGACAATGACACAGTCTTCCTGGCACAAATCAAGGGTTTGTTATACAGCAGAAATGGTTCTTCTAACATTTTAATGTACAAGTTGCATTCCTCTGGGAATTTCCACAAGAAAAACCCTAAAGTAAGAACCCAGTAATTGTCAGAAACACCATTTGTTCCTTGGCAGAACTAAAATAGGTCATTCAGTGTTACTGCTCTACGCAAGACGTTTATAGGACTTCAATGGATACGCCACTTTAGGCATCATAAAACTTATCAGTCATGAGATGTCACAAGATGACATAAGTGAGGGGGGAACCGCATGTTTTTGCACAATGATATTTTATAAAAATATCTAAAGAAGTTTAAAGCTTACTTCTATAACGTAACTCACGTTTCTATGTCCATCATGCAGAAAAAAGAAAACTTACTGGCATCACTTTTCCTTCTTCATCGCAGACACACATTATCACTTCCACGTTTCTCTGAGTTGTTTTATTGTATTTATCAAAATCTCCATACAGCAATGTAATATAAATGTCATTTCTTATATCTCCTAAAAAAGAAATGGAAAAGTTAAAAATCAATGAAAATGGTGTGAGAGCATAGGGTCAACTGAACTTCACAAGAGTAGCTCTTTCAGCAGTGGAACAGATAAAACTGTCTTATTTTCCATCTGAACTTAAATTTTCATCTCTGTTATTCTTAGCTAAGAAGATACTACTACATTATGGGAAACGAACCAAATGGGAGTTCTGCAAAGTGAGTTGAAGCAATACTGCACTGACACCTGCTGGTGTCGTTACTGATTTTCCCCAAATATACAGCTGTCTTTCTAGAGGGAGCTTCATATTGTAATTTCTTTTTCATTGTAATGACTTGCTTTTAAAAGAAGTATCAAGATTTGAATTGAAGGGCGGGGGGCGGGGGCAGGTTGGTTGGTTGTTTTCAAAAAAGGAACACTGCAGATAGTGAGTAACTTTAATTGGAAAATATCTTACTATAAATCCAAAAAATCAAGAGGTTGTAAACTCATGTTTATTATTATTAAAGCACAGTGATAAGTTACAGTAAAAATAAGGTTAATTTAAAATTCAAGTAAGCATCCACCGTAATCTGCTTAGAAGATAAGAAAGCTGTGTACAAAGAGCTGGGATTATCCCTCACTGTCTTGATTTTATTTTTTTCTGTGTAAGTACTAGAAAATACGTTCCAAGGATTTTACTATTTTATATAAGCCTCTAATATTAGAACAAAACTTATCATGAAGAGTGAATTTTAAAGAGCCTCAGAGTTACCCATTACAGAACTAAGGAAATAAGGCTGCAGCTGATGCTCTTTCAGCCAGGGAATAAAAACCCATCCATTCCTCTTACAGAACAAAGCACCTCCTACCTGGCATGATTATTTCAGGAAATCCTAGCTTTCTAGCGACAACTGTGGTTCTGTCTACAAGATGTGGATAGTCCTTCCTGGTTTGAGTCACATCACCAACAAGCATTTTCACTGTTACCCAGAGACCTATTAAGAAGGATTGGGGGGAAAAAAAAACAAAAAAGGATTACATAAAGATTACATTTATGGTATGGGAAGGGGGTGGGGGCGGAATATCTTTTCAGATTATTGCCTCCTCTACCCACCAAAATAGTGATAACTGACTTCCCCCTCTTGCTTTAACTGAAAGTAAAAGCTCTATAATCCAAAACTGTGGCTACTAATTTAAATAGTATCCTTCTGCAACAAACTCATGATTCTTCACTTCCAGCTTCAAAGTCGACCCACCTCCGTGGTGGTTTTACAGCTCTAACAAAAGCCTTTCTCTAGAATGTAAACAATATAAAATGAAGTTCCACAAAAACACCTTGTTACTTTAATAAAAAAAAAAAAAACAAGCAAAACACTACTTTACCTTGTCCACCACTGTCTCCTTTTGATGCAGTGACTTTGCTTAGGAGACTGTGTAAAAAGTCATTCTCTGCCACTGCCCTGCAGGAGAAAAACCAATGTCTACTAGGAATTAAGTGCTAAACATATCAAACACCATTCAGAACACAGATGACAGACAGCCTCAGTTATCTTTGCAGTACTGGATCTTATTATGGTATGTTCTGTCATTTCATTATCTCTCACTCCAAGTTGCAGACTTACATTAAGCTTATGTGTACACTGAACTGAAAAAGATTAAATGAACAACTTTTGGAACAGCATTTTGTGACAGACTGTCAATATGAAAGCTATTTTGTAGGAACGCACAGCGTGAATGCATTCACCAGCATGCCAGTCCAGTCCACTTTCCCCAATAAACAGCCTGACAAATGAATGAAATTTGATATTTTTTTTTCAGCTACCTTTGAAATTAGCAACGAATTCTCACATAACAGAGATGTTGGATCAAATTGTAAACAAGTGAAATAATAAACCAGTGTGTCATAGTTGGGTGTTTCAGAAAGAAGTTTATTCTTCATAGTACATAGCAGCAGTGCTATGTAGAATGCACAAACATGTTTCCCGTGAATACTAGTATTCAAATGCATTTGATCTGCGAGTATCACATTTTTAGGCAGCTGGTCTGGCATTTCTTTTGAAGATCATTAACATATGACAATTCAACCACTTTTTAGCGGAAACCAAATTTTTGCTCAGATTTTTCTCAAATTCAAAACAGAATCAAGCATATAAATTATTAGTTACCCACACTTGTAAAGCTTACTGTTGAGTATGTACAACTACTTAACTTGGGTTTTGTTAAATAGGACATGGTACCAGCTGTCTGAGGAAGCACATTCATAGAAATATACATTCATTTAACATGCTATGTAAGCCCTGGCAAGCCTGAAATGCCTTTTAAAGTGATACTTAGATAATCAGCACTATTACAACATAAAACTATTGCAAGGAAAAATTATTTTTTCTTCAAACATTTCACAGATTGTCACAGCCAAAGAGATATAGAAGCATTTTCGTGCATATAAAAAAAAAATATATCTATGACTGCCTTACGGGTGGAAGGGAATGAAATGCTGCTTTTCTTCATCACTTTCAGCTTTTCCTTTTATGATATCCGTAATATCCATAACTAGAAGAGTAAAAGAAAAATCATCTAAACATAATAGCATTGCAAAATATCTCCTTATCTATGAATAATGCACATTAATTTTCTTGTGCCTCAAGGCAAATAGAGGTTTTTCACTAGCAAGCAGCGTAGCCCAGTAGGGGTAGATTTGTGGGGCAGACCATTTAGTGCAAAGTCCACACGACAAACATAACATTGTGTAAAGGGAGAATTACTTCACACTAGTTTTGATCTAATCCTGTGAATACAGGTGTGAGTGCATTGGTGGTGCTCTTGGGACATGATAGTTGGGTTTACTTTATCTGCAAGGAATTCTGTTGTTATACTTGGGTACTGTGCTTTGGTTTGCACTGCATGGCATTAAGTATGAATTATTAGGAAATTAAATTCTAAAGCCTGTTTCTCACCTGAACTAGAAGGCTAATGTAGGTGTAGTCTTTATGGACTTAAGAAATTAAATATGGAAGATAGTTAATATAGCTATTTCATATTCTGACGTGTCTTGGTAGAGATTGTGTGGTCCAAGGTTGGCAAGTATCACTTCGGTCCTGCTTCAGATATCTCACAGGAGACATGAGTTCCCTGCCACTCCAAAAGGCCTCCTTAGTCCTTGCGTGTATTTCTTGGAGTTACTGTCTTTGAGATCCATCCTTCCAACTCGGACTATTTGACAAACTAAATAAATTTTGTCTCTGCTAAGGTCTTTATTTCCAAGATCCTAAGATACAAACAAAAAAATTTGAAATATTACTTGGGGAAGAACAAAGCTGTGAAATTTAAACAGGACCTCTAGCAATAAATTGAGTCTCAGTAATCAATGGGAAAAAAAAAAAAAAACACAACAAACAGAGCCCACAGAAAGGATGAAACACCTGACAGTTTAAAGTTTGAAGAAAATATAAGGTAAGATAAGTAGCGAAAATAGCAGCAATCAAGAGCTACACCAGGAAAAAAAAAAGTGTCCACTAAATTTACGAGGGAGCAAATTGATTTGAAGACAGGACATTGAAGCATTGTTACTGCCTTAAAGCAGTCAATGACTGGTCATCTTGCTCTTTTTCTAACATTACTTCTACTTCCCTCTTCATCTTGCTCAGTTTTCAGGAATTCTGATAGTGACCACAGAGAAGAGACAATCTGATTTGCAAATACAAAGTAAGGTAAACTGGAAAACACTTACGGTGAACACTACTTTAAGGTTGTTGAGCATATCAATTTCCTTTGGAAAGCCTCTACTCCCCCATCTCACCAAGTAGTTCTCACTGTTTTGAAGATAAATATCTTACTGTCATGTGATTTAAAAACTCTTCCTTTCACAATACATTAAAAACCACAGTACGTAACAAAGGTTGCATAACAGAACATAGTCTGTGGTGATTGTTTAAATCCAATACCAGACTAAAAAGATAAGGAGAATGCTGTACAAAATACCATCAGTAAGTTTTGAAGAATAACTTGAACGTAAGACAGAATGCACCTTTTTTTGAGGAAACATTAATATCATCATAGTCTGTCTGACAAGAATACTCAACAGAATCTTCTATTATTGACTTTGTAAGTTACTCCCATTTGGTCCCCTTCCCCTCACTTCAGCATTTTACTCCAGACACCACAACATTCCTCATCAAGAATAATCCCTTAATGTTGAAGTGTTCTCAGGCTTCTCCAAAGTTCTGACATGTTCAGTCCAGGAATTACGTATCAAAATATTTGGGATCCCTTGCCCTAGAATTCTTTAGTAGCTGCCAACAACTAGATCTGTCTACATTTCCCTTTCCTTTTGGTTTTATTCGTTTTATTTATATATTCTCTGCCTTACTAGCATGTTGGCAACTATTTTACTTCATTTTGGCTAGCTCCTTTGCCATTCTTTTGCAGTAAAAAAAGAAAGCTTACCTTATAATTGTTGATTTCTGTGGATCGTATAGTGACATAAAGAGTTCTGCATCCTCTCCAATTCGGCAAACAAAATTCCGCACAAAAACATATAGGCTGTGGGTGGGGGATGAAGACATTCGGGAGTACGATGCATAATCTGGTTGATCCTTTGACTGCTCAGAAGGAGGAAAATCATTAGTTAGATCCATGAAATAAAATGCTGGGGTACTACAAGCAGTTTCAATTTATCATATATAAGAGTTAATCTTGAAAAATCACAGAAAATTTCTATAAAAATACATGTTTCCAGCAAATAAGCATTGCCCCATATATTCCTCTGAAACACATTGCTTAATAATGCAAACATGATGGGCAAATAAGTTTCTGACCCTCTGCAATGCTTCACCAGTGTATCAACATCCTTTTCTACTATGAACTAAATACATAGCAGGTTAGTCAGAAGGCGCAGAAGAGACATAGGTATGGAAGATCCCACCTTCCTCCCCAGAGCCTTCACTGTATGCAAGTGGATAAAAAGCTCAGACTGGGTTCTTCAAAACACCACACCCAGACTAGGGAGTTACCTCCATGTGCAAATAATGAAAAAGTTGGTGACAGAGATGTCTTAAATCAATCTTCTGCAGTACTTAAGGGACTTTCTCAGTATTATGAGTAAGAACTTCCTTTCAATGGGATTGTAAGCACATTATCCTTTCCATGAGGTGTCTGCTTTTAGAAATGGAACAGGGATTAGTTTATGAATATTTCAGAGGAATGCAATAGTTAAGCTGTTTCTCTTCCCTTCTCCCTTTCACTTCCAGAAATCGTCCTTTCTTGAAAATCTTCTATTTACTTTCATTCAGGAGAAAAAAGCCAGGTTAAGTTTCCCTCCTGGGTATTAATGTATTCAAACCCTTACCTCCCAAGAAAACCAGGTTGCTTTCAATGGGTCTATTCTGAAGTCCTTGACCAAAATTTTGGTAAAAGACTGTGCCTAAAAGATTTGACAATGTTTTTGCTGTGCTGTAAGAACTTAAACCCCTTTAGGAGAAGAGAGCAGGGAGTTGGACTGGATGATCCTTAGGGGTCCATTCCAACTTGAAATAGTCCAGTTAGGCTGGTTCTTCAGCCACTGGCAATTATATAAAGGGTGAAACTTTATCACCAATTTCTCTTAAAGAGAAGAGAAAGTATCAATCTGTCACTACAGAGGCAAGCCTACAGGTGTGAAAGGGATGATTTTTGAACACAGCAGGATATAGCAGGTGGCCTACTATCCACATCATAGTGGAGTTTCAGTATGCTAGGAACACCAGCAAAACAAAATACACCTCTTTGAAGAGGAGGCAAACAACATATGCTGAGATCAGGACACCGACTGCTGAGCAGGTTCACCGACTCAAAAATAGGGTCCTAAATTCTACCGACATCCCATTTTAACCACGTAGAAACAGCTACTTTAAATTTTGTGTCCTAAAACTCTTCTTATCCTTTGTTTGGCTGTATTTTTGAAACAAGTCAACACAGTCTGTTGCAGACTACCAAGTTTAATTTTCCTTATATTGTCAGTTAATTACATTTTGATGTATGGGAAGCAAGATAATTTAGTGACACTGATGAGAACATTTCATAAAGTGTTTTCCAGTGATTTATCATGGGCAATATTGAAGTGTCAGGACAGCCCAACTGTTTTTTGTCAAATGTTTTACTTGTTTTATCACTGTTTACTTTCTCACGAATGAAGAAGAAAATACAAGTATCTTACAAGTCACTTAACAGATTTAATACAGAAAAAGGAAAAGGAAGTGTAGTCTCCTGCTTTGCTTTTAAAAAGATGACATTTATGCACTCATCAGCTTTGCTTACACATGCTAACTTCTGGTGTCCACAGGATTATGCTGAGTTCACCTGAGTTCATCTTTAGTAAGCTTAAATTCTTCAGCTCCATCAGACTAACTAACAAGAACCAGCAACGTATAGCAAACAACTAGCGCTGTCACAAGACCACCTAAAAAAAGAGCTTTGGTTAGTCATAGCTTGCAGCCTGAACTCCAAGTTTGTAACTATTCGCTACATAAATCAGCCGATTGAGTAGCCCACAGATGGCATGAGGAGATGTATTTCCATTTAGGAAACCAAGAATGGATTTAGAACAAGCTTTAGACGTAGGCTTTCAGCCTAGCCCACAGCCTGAATCCAGTGCACAAACGCAACTAACTCAGTTTGATGCTAAGCCGTATTTATAACACATGAATGTGAATCTACTCTTAGTTAAGGCAAAGGCAAAAGTTTCCACCAACTTTTATTGTAGGTTACATCCTTCAATGCTTGTACTGGTTTTTCATTTTGATTTCAGCAAAGGAAGCATTAAGTTTGGCCACTCATTCCTACCATTTCCTCCTTAATTCGCTCAGTGATTTTTTTAGTCGCTTCTTCATGTGCATGAAATAGGCTGATGACACTGGTTTTATCTGGATCCAAGATATTTCCATCTTCATCTCTAACTATTAGATCTAGCTCAAGTATCCTGTAAAAATACAAAGAGCATAGCAGCAAGATTATTTCCTTCTACAAAAATAGATTTTAGAAGTGTAATGCACAAGGAGCTACTTCAACTTTTAAAGCAATAAAGTGAGTTTAAATAAATGCAACAGTATTACACTGAAGAAAAAGTTAACTAAACCCCACGATTTTCTTTTCAAGCTGTTGTACAGTATTTATCCATTTTAGGAATTTATAGTAATGTTACCGAAGTGTTTAAATATCTATCACATAAATTAGATTCACCATGTTCAATGACTTCAAGCACTCTTTGTCTTTTTTACTTTTTAGCGAATAACCTTTATAGTCAAGATGCGTAGGTTTTTCCTGTTACCTTCTGCTTTTATGTTGCTCTCTTACTCTCCCAGTCCTGTTACTTAACTACCACGCTCTCTTCTTTTCTTTCATACAAATCATGCCTTTTATCTTTCTGCTCTTTTTTTTTCCCCTCAACGTTCAGAACTTAGGTGTTACCTCCATTCATCCCACATACTCTTGCCCACAGTGTCATTGTGTCACCTCAGCCAAGAGATATCCTTTCTTGCTTATCCAGGATCTCACTCCTCCATCCCTTAATTGGTCTACTTCATGCCGGTCGGTACCCTTCAAAATTTCCAAAATGTACTGGCTGCCCTTATGTCACTGCTAATGTTGTTTGAAGCAGTCTGTATTAGACTGCAAGCCACCCTCATCACCTTACATGATTATGGACAACCTCTCGTAACTTGGTGTTCAATCTCTTCTCCCACAACTACCCACTCAGCCTCCATTGTCATTGCGCTTTATTCCTTCTCCACAGTTTGGCAAGTTTGCTTCACATACCAGAAATCAACCCCACACTTTTAGGCACTTACAAATACTATCCAGCTTGCACTTTTCCTCTGTACAATACAGAAATGTTCTAAGCATCCCCTCCACCCCTGCTCTTCTAAAGAAAGAAGCATACTATCTCATAATTTGGAAAGAGTGTGAAAACAAAAGCTAAAAGAAAATAAATGTTAGTGTTGTCTTTATCAGAGCTAGGCTTCTTTGATTGGAATGTTTCTAAGTAAAACTGTCTTGGAGTGACCATTCAGCTCCATGTAGTGTAGCAGGATACGTGTATTCCCATAGCATGTTCTGTAAAAATCTAATTTATCAGAAATCTGTGCATCCAGATCACAGTGAACATGAGTTTCATAACGTCTCATCATCATTTTTATGTCTAGCCACAGATAACTGAATACTTTCAGCTGCATATAGGCCTTCAGCCCACAATAACCACAGTCACTTGCAATAGCTAAATACAGTTTACGAGCAGATTCCAATGCCTATAATACCTATACCAGGAAGATTTGTTTACCAAGCTCTCTCTCCCTTTATCAGATGTTGGAACACCACTTGACCCCACGTAACCCCATTTTTGCCAAAAATCTTTTGTGTTGCAGTGGCTTTCCATTAGCGAGAAGCAGACAAGGCATTTTGTCAAATAACTATTCTGTCCCTGGTAGTTTCACTTCTATTACCAGAATCAGAGTTCTGTCTGGAAATTCCCTAGTAAATCAGGGGGAAGGGTGCGTGTGAATGTGTGTGCATGTAGGATGGACAAGTTTTGGATCCCAAGTACACTGATGTTGTATGTATATGAAGGTCAGTTATCCAACCTCAAATCTTTACAATTGACAAGCTCATATATCTATTATTCACCAATAAATTAATGATTTGAAAAAGCAATTTCCTATAAGAAGACTCAATATGGTACCTAGTATTATCATAGGAATAATAGGGAGAACTTTGAAAAGGAAGATTCAATATGTCTACATCTCACATTAAGATTTACAAAACTGCAAACAGCAAAACTTCATCATCACCTCTGTTCTAGCTGGGTGCTTTAAAATAAATTATGACTTCCAGAAGCAACGGAGGCCACTTACTTGTTGCCATAGTCAATTTTGGAAGTGACTTTCTGTTTGAGTTCTTTGAGCTCATCTTTTGGCAAAGTCCCGGACAGAAGCTGTGACCGCCACTCCATTAAGTCGCACATCATAGACTGCACCTGCTGGAACCGCTCTTTCTTATTTGTCTAAGGTATAAAAGAGCACAATAGGTTTCAAGCTTCAAACTGAAGTGAAATGTTGGCCTTGAGAATTAAAGAGTGTGTCATATTTAATGCTAAATGATTGCAGGAGCAAGAATTAGGCAAAATACTGAGTCTGGCTTCCTTCCCCCTCTCATCCCACAAATTAAGGACAGAATCTCCCATATGACTGTAAAGAAATGACGTGAAATTCAAGCAGTTTGTATGGGGATAGGGAATAACATTATTTTTGTTTTATTTATTTGTGCTGTTGTAAATTTCATTAACTAAGTCGCATCACGGAAAAACTTTATAGAAGCAGTTTACTTCTGTATAAGATGCCAATAAGAGCATGCTGGGAACAGCAACATTTGATTGTGGCATTAATACATTTAAGAGAAAAGTCAGAGAATGCATAGAAGTCACTTGAGCAGTTCCAGTGTCACTCACTGAAACAATAAAAGTTTAAATTGTTGACTTGAACAAGAGGAAGACTAAGAAGTGACATGTTTCAGAAAAAATATTAATGAAGAAAAACTACATATTATTTAAGATTTCTTTGCTCCAACAGAGAAGCAGCAAAATCCAATGGCTGGGATCCTGGATCAGCTAGTGCAAGTTTAAAAATGGGTTATCTGTTAGAAGAAACTACTCGTGCACTAGAAAGTTCACCATCTTATCATATTTTTCCAGTCAACACTTTAACCTATGTCTGACAACAAATAAATCCATGAACAACTCACTAGAACCAGTAGGGATTAATGTAGGGTTAGAACATGCAAAATATCTGTGATTATGCAAATGTAAAAATTAGCCTTCTATACTTCAAATTCAAATTTTATCTCTCAGGGTCTTGTCATCCAAGGACAGGTATAATATTATAAGAAAGGTTTTGTCTCTGTATAAAGGATCATTGAGGCCTGCAAAAATATTTCAGGTTTAATTAAAATAAAAAGATAATTTAAAAAAATTGTGAATCACTTCTACAGTTCTATACTACACTGTGGACATTACAAGCATATGCAAAAGACCACCGTGACTGCAGGCTGCTTACTCAGAGGGAACAGAGATGCTGATGCAGTGGCCATTTTTACCAATACCTCCAAATTCATTGCACTTTCATTTATTGCTAAAAGTGCTCTCAGAAAAAAAATGTTTTTCTTCAAGATGGAAAAAAAAGGTTTTTCTTTGAGAAATGTGAAATTAATATATTGTAAGTAAAAAGACTGACTTCTTGAAATTGCCAGTTGTTAATAGCTACATGCTCCCACTAACTCTTGAACAACTTTTGTTCTAGCAACCCAAGAACATGGCAAATCTTTTTCAAATGGATCTTAGTTACATTTGATACTCCTATCTTGAAACTTGTCAAATCTACAAAGAACAATTATGAAAAATTTATCATGTACAGAATACTCAAGGTCAAAACTAAAGGAATGAAGTTACACTACTCATCAGCAGTAAGTCAGCCATTTAATTTAAAGCCATTGAAGAAAATGGTAATCATCTAAGTAGTAAGGAAGAAGTAATTTCTTAAATCCTCCCAGTTCCTGCACTGCATCTAAGAAGAGACACTAATTTGAACAAGGCCTCAATATGTATAAAGAGGACTAATTAACAGGCTACACACAGCATGCAAAGAAGTCATACCACATAGAGCTGTTTCCAGATGCCTCCCCATTCCCAGAGAATAGTGGTAACTTCTTGAACTAAAGGAATTTCAGCAGGTATTGTATTTTCCGTATGTCTATGAAAGAGAAGAAAATTTAACAGCATGAAAATGAAAAAGAGTATCTAAGTGTCATGGGTTTATATTGCAGTTACTGTGTTTAAGACATGTAAATGCCTTAAAAAGTCATTCTTTAGCAAACAAGATCCATAATGTAATAAAACAGTGAAATTCAATACCTTTTCTTTTCAACAGTAACTTCCTTAACATAGATGAAAGATTTAGGAAATATTCCCTATTGAAGGAGAAAAAAAAAAAAAATCCACTCTTATTCTCCAAGAGTAACAAATTTAAATAACAAGCGAGAGTTTTCCAAAACCCACTTCTAAATTTTCTTCATAAAACTATGACTATGAACATAAACTGTCATCTCCAAACTAAATGCTGCCTATCTAGTTTTCTGTCCAGCTAGATGCATTTCTGTTTGACAGAAAAATAATGGAAGTTTTGTCATATCCTTTTCTGCAGACATAGAATGCGTATAATTACATTTCTTCATAAGAAACACCATCTTCCACTCCCCTGTCCCCCCATCTACTCCCTCACAAAACAGCACATACAGTGTAAATACAGTAAAGAAGCATTTTCTCTGTGCATCAGCCCACACATTTTTTGTTCTAGGAAAAAAATGCAGCCTAATTTAGAGATTGGATTGATTATCAAACGAAAGGAGAGATACTGATATAGAATCATTGCATCTAGTGAAAGAAATATTGATAGACAGAGGAAATCACTTGGGATCAATAGCAAAATAGCCACTGACATAAAGGACAGTAAACTCAAAGTTTGCTTTGAAGCATGAGCCAAGAATACTGTGCATAAGACCAAAATTGCTTGAATAATAAAGAACAATATTTCATTTGCAGTGCATAAAGAAGGGAGACACTTAGTAAAGCCATAAACTCTCAGCCCTCCTAGGTACATGTGGCACCACTGGAATTGAAATCATGATCATTTTGTACTCCCCAGGAAAATGCCCAGTAAGATGTAGCAAAGGAGGCACCAGGTTTCATGACATTCTCAACATTTATCTTTAATTGACCTATGCAGAAAAATAATGGTCACCAGACAAAGTGATCTAATGTGATAGTCCTTGCTCTACAACAGCTGAAATGTTTCAAGTCATCCTAAAGGGATGTTTGACCATCAATCTGTCCATGGCAATCCTCACATTAACTAGCAAATCTAGTCTTGTTAATTAAAGCTAGGTTCTCCCTGGATTCTTCTCTATTGAATAACTGACATCCATATAAGGTACTTTGCAAAGTCTCTCTCTCAATTAGATTTTGGCTTTTATAGTTGTTTTCTTTTAGCACCGGATCTTAATCTGAAGACAGTCATGCCTCATCACTTCCACAGTTTTTCATTAAGATTTAAGTTCAAAAGCATCCATAACAAAGCAAAGTAAAAAAGAAGGTCCCATTAATAGTAAACTTAGTGACATCTTGGTATATGAAATTATTAATACTACTTAAAACATGTTATGCATGTTGACCTTGATGAAACCCTTCAGCAATATTAAGAGTTAGTTAAAAGGAAGTAGTCAGTTCCAGTAAATATTTTCCCTTTTCAGTTTTAGACTAAATTTTAATAAATTTCTTGAAATAAAAATTTTATTGAACATAAACAGCAATAGAATTTTGAGCCAAAAAAATGTCAAAGCAGTATTTAAAACAGTTATAGCATTGGATGAGATGGGAGGATAGTTAGCTGTTCTTTCATATCCACCCTCAATTATTGCAGATGAGCCAGCTGATAGTAACTACTTTGGGTCGCTTCCACTGAAATACTATGCTGTATCAAGAACTTATCGTGAACTACCTTATCACTAGCCTGGCTTCTACCTCATCTGAGACCAGCTAGAAATGGAAGCAAGCAAATAAGGTGTGCTATGCAGTTGTATTGGAGCTCATTGAACATGACAAACAACATGTAGAAGTCTGGAGAAAATGATTATGCATAATTAGCACAAACAATTATTCATTCCTCTGTCTTTTAGGATGTGCAGTTTGAAAATAGACACAAATTAGTTGCTCTCGGTTAATGCACGTTATTACTAATACCTACAAGCCACTGAATACAAAACAAGAAAAAGGAGAAATGGACAGCTTAAGACTGTTCTGATTTTTTCTAATGGCATATTCTCTGCCAACAACTGTCTCTCTGCTCCCCAGATATCCTTTTTTAAGTGGCTGTGAAGGTTTTGTACATCCTTTTTCCAGGCTACAGAGAAGCAACTTCCACCAAATATTTTACTGTAATATAAGCATGAGTCTCTAACCTCAAATGACTTTGCATTGCTGCTCCCTAAAAAAAAAAAATATCTGATACTAAGAACAAGTTCCAGAAAAGTGCTTTTATTCTAGAAAAGTGCATTTGAAACTATAATCTTCTGGTTACTTAACTCAAGAGTCATCATACTCAGGGTAAAAACTATTTATTTGTGGCTTTCGATCCTTAGGTATAAGAATACTGACTTTTATTAATATGATTTTTGTGCATAAGAGATATATTTAAGAATTTAAGTCTGATGGGAGCAGTTTACGTTGAACGTAGCCTAAAATATCCTTTAAAAAATGCAGAAGCAGACACATTTAGCAGCAAATTAACTCCAAAAGTTATTTCAAATGATGTCTTTATTAGTCTGTTAACCTGAAGGCACAGTAATTTTTTCTTCATTGATCTGCTTCTCCCAGTCCTCACTTCTAATGTTTATCTGCATTGTCCAGGACAAATACTGATCATTGTACTCATCTTGAAAGGAAAGAGAATGGAGATAGCGGACTTCAGAGGTCAGAACAGGACTATCTGATAAGAGATACTGAAAAACCCACTTCATAGGTTGATTTCTTAAAAATAGTCTCATAGGAATGAATAGCGCGACCTTACCTCTGATCCTTTATGTCTTACCAAATAACCCTTGTACCAATCTAAAAGGAAGAAAGAGCACACTTAGTATGACAGAATATATGCATAAAAAAACATACAATAAACTTTTGTTTCATATAAGAACTATCTAGCATAGAATGTTTAAAAATTAGTAGTTACTTAAAAAATACATAGATAAAAGTAAAGTGAGTATCCACAAGCACATTTAGCATGACTTGTCCATTAGCAAGTATGACTACGTGTTCTGCTTTCAAATCTTGTGTAGTAAGTACAGTTAATCTTACGCAGAATTTATCACCCCCACACTCACATAAGAGGTAGGATAAGCAGTTTTATAATGTAATATATAAACTCACACACACACCTCTATATACCTCAGCCAAGATCACTCATTATACTGGACAGCCCATGAAGCTCTTCCTATTGTGTTCTAAGCGTAATATTAATCCAATACAGTAAGTTTGTTATATATCCAACTTCCTTGAATGTAAGAAGGCTAAGCTGTCTTTCTGCCATGAGAAATTACAGCTTTTGGACCCAGCTCAAATAAGCAGCTTCCTAGTGTGAAGTTCAAGTCAGAACCTCAAGAACATGAGGTCGATTATGGGGCTCCTGCTCCATTCATAACTAGAAACCCCTTCTGAAAGAAGAGAGTGCAGTATTGCAGTAGTGGCAATTAAATACTGATTCAGACTTTGTTCCATCTATGCCTCAGTTAAGTCACAATAAACTTCTACAAAGAACATAAAATGAAGAGTTCAACCTTACTAAACTACAGCGGAAGCCATGTCCATTGTGCACATATTATGTCATGAAACATTACCTGAACAGCAACGGTATTCAACTCTGTTGAATACTACTTCTATTTCACCCCAAACAAAGCACTTTATGACTGAAAGTGTACATTTTCTGACTATAATTTCATGAACAGATATTATCTCTTCCCTACCACCTTTTCTCTCTTACCATTTCTAACACAGCACAGGTATTCCAACCATGCAACTAAAGCATAAAAAAAAAAATTCCCAAACCTCAAACAGTACCATGAGAAAGGCAATGTTAAAAGTCACAGGAGAATCACTGATCTCAAAGACAGACTCAGGACTGATTTTTTTCAGGTTTTTCAGCACTGGAATTTTTTTCCAGTATCTTCTCAAGAAAAAACTTCCAACTTGTTTCTAAAACTTAATTACTTGCACACAGCCTCCAATTTACAACCACATGTGTAAAATCTATTTCATCCCATTTGCTGTGACTGCACGTGTATGTTCTGTGCATAGATTTTGTGCATGCAAAACAAACTAAAATAGCACGTAAAATGAGCACAGGAGAAAACCTGTTACTGTTGGTTACTCTTCAGCTGCAGCTGGCAGCATATTTAAGATATCTGATAAAAGACAAACTTCCTCACTTGTACAATATGAAAGAGTCCACTTCTTCATTGACAAGTGTATTTCATAAAACAAGCCATGACATATCATGTTAAGGACAGAGGATTCAGAAAAGACTGTTAGTTAAAAAATGGCCCCATAAGATCACCTCTCAACTTGCTAGGCTGGGCTGACAACCTGACAACTAATGTCCCACATAACTACAGTTAATAAGTTAGAACTAACAGACAATGGAAGTAGGTTGAAGAAGATAATTTTACAATATATTTTGCACAGTTTGAAGCACTTAATTATTTTTTTAAACTCTTACCGGGTCAAGACGATCGTGGCAGGTTGAAAACCAATTACTACTACAATGACATTTGCAAATACCTAGCTGTTGAGTTAGTGGTAATAATTGCACCCTTGTTACTTTATACTAATCAAAAATTATGTAGCTCTGGCAGACTTGGGAGAGAATTCAGTAACATTAAGAAGGTACAGATAAAATCAATATGGAGGAGTACACTATCACTACAGTATCGACAATGAATTCAGCTTCACAAATGCACAAAATTTTAAGTTTGCTTATTCTTCTGCTGCTTGTATTTATTTTAACCTTATGCCAGTTCGTCAGATATCCCCACATACTGACTATATAAGTTTGGATCAGCATATCAACCATCTATCATGCATGGCTTGACTTGGACTTCTGCTGTTTAGCACGATAAGTTGGATAGTTTTCAGAAATGTTTCTGCATGCTGACCTACAGACTACTTTAACATACTAGATTTGAATTTTATACTATGGGATGACTAGGATGCTGAATAACTCCTAGCAACAAATATTTAGTTTAGAAACAAAAATGTACTCAATTAAAGCTTCAATCAAATATAATGTAACTTCCATCAGGTATATTGCAAGCTGGCATGAACTTCATAAACTCTACATTCACCTTGATGACTTCCTCATTTGGTAATGGCTTCCCAAAAAACCACATGTACACATGTACTGTAACATTTCTGATTTTGACTCTCCAAAAATGAGTAAGTTCTTCCTCAAAATAGAACACCACCACCAATACAAGTAAGAGCATTAGGCAACTACTTATGTAACACAGGCAATTGCTGTGAAGCAAAAGGATGTATTCCCACAGAGAAATCTATAGGCTGAAGGCAATTGACTTACCTTCACAGGACTCCAAGATATGGACCACATCACCAATCTGTAGAGGTAGCTGTGATATTCCTGTGCCTTTGAAATTGTATATAGCTGAAAAAGTAAAGGATGAAAATACTGTTTTTTCAATACAGCCATACACTACAGTTAAACTGAAAACCACACGTGGTTATTAAGATTCTGATATTAGGATAAATACATTAAAATAAACAGAACCATAATACTATCAGGAAGCTTCATCTGTTACCATTACTGAATCTCTTTTCTTGTGAAAATGCAAATGTGTTGAAAACGGCCAGTGCTGAAAAAAAAAAAAACCCAGCATATCCACAAAAACAATCTATTCACAACCAATGCTCTGCACAGGATTTAAGAGCATCTATTTAGATGCAGATGTTCAATATATACATGTTCATTGTGCTGGAGAATTGTTAGTCTACTAGTCTAAGAATTCAAGTGCAGAGTTTACAGAAATTGGTGAGAGGGGGCGTAGAGACGCATATGAAAACTGAATTCGCTGAATTCTTTCCTGGGTTTAGATGCTTCATCTTAACATGAAACTGTGTTTCATATGGCAACAGTAGAAAGTTTCGTAATTTTCTGTATTTAATCACTCTGAAAAGAACACAGAAGCAGCAGATTTCAGAAGTGTTCTAATCAGAACTTATCTACATGTGGTTAAAAAACAGCTAAGTTTCAGAGAGAACTCAAGAAAATAAGCTTCTTTACTAGTTCTTACATTCTAGGGCTACAGGATGTGGGCTGCTATGGTAAGCATTTGTTTCTGTACATTTTTTCTTCACAGGCTTAGTTATAGACTTTTACAATGGCATTACAGAGTAGAAGTGGTTATTGAAGCTAGTATCACACAGGCAAACTGATTAAAATACGTAAGCCTGAAACCACAGTTAAACTCTACAAGTAGGAACAGTACACTAGCTACTGAACATGACCTCCATGACAATGCCCAATCCATCCACACATACAGAGCATCCAAGCTTGCAGTATTTTGAACTAGGGAAAACTGATCTAGAAAGCTGAGACTACCTTCGGTGTATTTCTGCTTTCCTTTTGCTCCCCCTCCAGGCTTGTAAAGCAGAAGATTAATCTCTGCTAGGCCAAAATGTATACTAATGACACGTTACTTAAGCATTTTACTTAAGATTATGTTTAAACTCTCAAATTGCCTTTCATGAAAATGCCTAAGGTAAGAGTGTAGAGCCAGAGTCATCCTTTTCACTTTTTGAAGTGTTCCATTGTCCTGGTTTTGGTTAAAACAGAACTGACTCTCTTTACATGATTTTTCCTTACAGCTCAGTTCCTCTAAGTAACTGCACTTTTCAGAAGCAGGCTGCATGTTTTACAGACAGTGTCTGCTCCAGAACTGATAACACCTGAGGTTGATAGTTCTACTGAGCTAACAGTAGGAATGGAAGGCAGAAAAGGCCCGTGCTTATAATGATTACCATAGCAGCCAAGGTCACAGACAGAACTTTTAGGTTCCATAAATGAGGAGTCGGAAAGCATCGCACTTGCAGGGAGGGATGGACAGAACAAGTGACCCAATATGGACCAAGCTGGTATTCCTTGCCAAGCACATCATACTCAGT
>Ga0181612_126812_pt1 | contig 20720 bp, 14 predicted proteins | sample HoacroProtozoa21_FD_119630 | JGI IMG/M metagenome (GOLD analysis project Ga0181612, IMG submission 119630) | Hoatzin crop microbial communities from Cojedes, Venezuel. Combined Assembly of Gp0051906, Gp0051904, Gp0051908
ATAAGATATGTAATTCTTTTAAATTAAGTTCTAAATTAAGTAATGAAGTGCTAATCAGTTCTGTAGCAATAATAAGGATTTTCTGTCATTAAATGTTGAAGCCCAGGCTCTCAGGAGACCAAATGTTCTGTGTATGCTAGACATAAGACTTGACAGAAACTTTCAGCACAAAATGATTGGCAGACATCGTATGGACCTACACATAGGGCAACACAGTATCTCAAGAACAGTCCTGAAGCTAGATACAGAATTTTTCAATTGTTTAGGCATTTTTTAAATAGCTGGGACTGAGTTTTTTCTGGGAAAGGATTTCCAGCTGGATAGTGGTTTCTTAAATAGTCTATCAGTTATTTAATGCCTATTGAACATGGCAACTGCCGTTGTCAAATTTCACGTTTTGCTCTATTCCATCATGGCTTGTGTGGTGATGCCTGCTTTCAAAAGTCAGCTAAAGCATTGAAATTCTGTCTCTGCATCTCCCATCTACTCTTCATCTACCGCACAGCTGAATGGTTTTAGAAGCTCTGCGAAGCTCCTTTCTACTTTTTTCAATCCTCTGACATTTGCCTTCTGGTTTTTACTAAGGCTATTCAGGGATAACGCATGCAGAATTCTGATTGTATGAGATGCTAATGTTTTATTTGTAAATATAGTTCCTAAACATGGAAATACGTATTTGAAGTGTGATTATTTGAAGCCAGTTAATTTGCGGATTTATCTTTTTCACTGTGACCTTACATTTTTTCATTAGACTCAGGAGACAGTGTAACATTTGGCATTTGAATTGAATTGCATAAGAACAAGAATTTGTTTAGAAACTAGTTTATCCAGGCGGACATGTGTGTTTGCTTGTAAGCAGATCTAATTATTTGGAATGGTATTGTAACTTTTTAACATTTGTTTTCTAGGCCTTTATTAGACGCTGTTTAGCGTACCGAAAAGAGGATCGATTTGATGTCCACCAGCTGGCTAATGATCCTTATCTTCTCCCTCATATGAGGAGATCAAATTCTTCAGGAAACTTGCATATGACTGGGCTAGCAGCATCCCCTACACCACCTACTTCAAGCATTATTTCGTACTGAGATTTCTCCAGCCAAGGAGTGGCATGATACGTTTGTGTAGTTTCCAGATGCAGACTTGAGCTTGAAAGCATTTGAGTGTTTTTACCCAGGACAAGTTTGATAACTCGGTTTTCAGACTGAAGTCCTCCTACACAGTGTCATTTGTGTGATTGGAATGGATCATGGACTGTGAATAAATGTGCCCTTCTGAGAAATACCTTTAAGCATTGAAGGATGACACTGCCTGTTACACACTAACAGGTATCCTGTGTTTAAGACTGAAGAAAAGTTTTTAGTTTTTTCTGGGGAACATTGTAAATAATCTTTTTAATACTTAAAGTACATTTGGTTGATACTGGAAAGTTCTAACATGAAGGGTAGTTTTTCATTATTTAAATAAAAAAGGGTAATGAGCAAATTCGAAAACACACAAAAATTCCGTGCCTGGTTATAAACTAAACAAATTTCCATCTTTCCAAGACATTGATCTTTTGAAACCAAAGTAAGGAGTGTGAGACGGTCCAAGATGCGTTCTGTATCAGATTCCTGAGGTAAAATGGTAGTATTTTATTTGGCAACTCAGGCTTGTGCCTCTGAAAATGTGGTGGTGTTTCAGTGAATTTAGATTGGAAGGGTGATACAGAATTTCTGATACTCATTTCTCAAATAAATCGCTAATTTTGAAATCCACTCAATTTTCTAAAAATACTATACTTGCTGTGGTATTGAAACTTGTGACATTTTCCAGGCTTCCGATAAAACCAAGCAACAGCATGAAACCAAATGCAAACAGGCCATGTATAATGTTCTATGCAGGAATAATGAGAAATTCCCTTCTAGCTCTATTGTAAATTGTTGTACAGATGTCACATTTTCAGTTAAATTTCATCAACTTATTCCTGTACAAATGTTTAAAGTATGGCTTTTTCTAATTGGATATTGTATTTTTTTTAAGTCTCCCTCAAGGCGCTTTTAATTGCTGCTAAATGACATTGCTTTTACTTTTGCAGAAGAATCAAATGACCTCCTTCAGGTGCAAGTCATCTGTATGTTATAGAGAGATTAAGAGTAGGTAATTGATTAACAATCAAGGCGTGTAAAACGGATCTGTGTTGGCAATGTGCAGTACAGTTCTTTCAGCCAGTTTCTTGCATTGTCAACCTGCAGAGCGCATTGATACTCCATGTAGAAGTTGCTCATGGTTATTCTCTATTTCTGGAAGTTCCTATCAACAAGGAAATGTTTCTTGTGGCTTGTACAGATTATTTTAAAATGTGAAACATTTTCTAACTGCCTTGTATGGTAGAAACTTATTTTTCAGAACAGTGTATCTCTCTCCCATTCACTATTCTTTTTACTATCCCATTCTTGATGCTGAATACCTATATGTAATTTTGTCCATGTTGCAGAAAAAGGAGGCTGTATTACCACAGGTTTTTGTTTAGTATTGTACAGTTAAACTGTTGCTCTTGTTTCTGATGTTGCAAGCCATTTTGTTTTCATTGTATATAAAGAAACATTAACTGTCTCTTTAAGATGCTGCTGAAATCATAGAGAATGTAGCCAAAACGGTAATAAACGATGACAGTTGAAATTTCAAGGTTGTCATTGTGTGTTTTTGCATTTCAGTGAAGGGCAAATCAGCCAACCGTATCACTGAGCTACACTTGGCTGTTTAAATACAAACAGAAGCCAAATATTTACATTTTAATTGTAATTAATTTAATTACAAACCAAAAGCCAATAATAATGAAGTACCATTGGAGGTGACAGGGGAGGATTCCGTGAAACTGAACTTGTCTGTCGTAATGAAGTAACCAAAACATCATTTCACTGAATAGACCTCACAGAAGCAACTTTAAGCATTATTTCAGCGGGTTCTTCTAGATTTCTTTAACCATGAAATAAAATTAGCTTGTAGAACAAATGAGACTCAAATAGTGCAAAACTGAGTACAGGGTTCAAGGAGCAGCTGTAGGCTCATATTAGATTTCGTTTCCTCTCTTTCAGCATGTGTCAATATCGGAAGTTTAATCGAAGACTTTTGCCTAAGGAAAAGATGTAGGATTTTGTTAACTGTATTTTTCTTTATCTGGAATGTATTGTGGTTACCCCAAGTAAGGGCAAGTTTGGCAATATATTAGAGAACTACTTGAGTAACTGGAAATTTTACAGCTACCTAAAAATAAGGGGGTTTATGCATTGCACTAATTACATACAGACTTGTTTTTCCTGGTGTTAGCATCTGGGAATAGGCTGCTGTGGCTGCATACATGACGCTTACTCCAGCTTTACAAATACACATTTCTGAAACCTAAACACTCGCTTTATTTAAAGTTCCATACAGAAATACAAGAAAGAAGAGAAGAGTCACCATCTTTGAATCAAAGTTGTGAGATTTTTACCTCCGATACACACGGTTGTGTTTGCATTAGGGTCTTACGGTGCTGATGATAAAAGTTTTGTATCCCCACGTGGAGTCGTTCTGCAGTCACAAGGAGACATCCGAGTTGGTGTGTGTGGTGCCTGGCACTCAGCAGCTCGTGCCTGGGATGGAAGTACCCCTGAGGCTGCATCCAGAAGCCCGAATTACTGCTGCATGTGGAGGAATGCTGGTCCACTCCTAGGTAATTCATGCAACGGTTGTTCGGTCTGCATGTCATGCACGTTTTATGGATTTCATCATGTGTCATCCATCACTAGGTTGTCTAAGCTCTCCAGATTTAGCTGCAGGTAGACAAAAGGAATGAAGTTAAACTTAATCACGCAGTTTTTCATGAAGCGTAGAAATAAAAGGCTTCCTTTAAATTCATAAATACTTTTAAATTTCTGCATTTGCTGGAAGATAGTAAAATGTTATATTGTTGTGTAATAAAAAATCCCCCAATGTATGAAACAAAAGTGGCTGTAAGAGAAGTTCTGCCCTTTTATCTAGGATTATGGTGCTACAGGTCATCACAGCCAGAGTTAGCAATGGGAGGCTTGTTTCTGGAAAACAGCCAGGTTTTGGCACAATTTTATTGTGTTTACATTTGTACTGAAGTTGTTCAGATTTCAGTGTGGAACATGATTCACCCTTAACTTGGTCTGTGCGGGTTTATAGATACCGTTTTCATGAAGGCTGGTGAATATTTTAATTGTCTAGGAAGTGCTCATTGCTGGCCTGCTGCCTGAGTGCTGTTGCCCGCACACGCTCGGGCAGTGAGCGAACTGCTGCGTAATTGGAGAGGCTTTTGGAGGCCGACAAAGCCGGGAGCCCCCTTGGCATGCAAGTCACGACTGCACGAGGGCCAAGCCGCTGCCACAGGGTCCTCTGCGCCGCTGGGACCTGCGCGAAAGCCAGGGCTGCCAATGGTGGCCAGCCAAGGCGTTTTTTAAAATAAGCGAGCCCTGGAAAGGAGAACATGCCCTGGGATCTGCAGCATCCCGCGTGCTCCTGCAGCAGCTTTTATGTCTTCCTGAACGTGAGGAAACCGGCGCCAGCCCAGCCAAGCCTGTCTTCCCCATCCTGCGGCTCTCCTGGCCGGGCAGGACATGGCACCGCTGGTGTGGGCAGCGGATACAGGTGCCCCGCAGCGCTGCTGCTCCCGCCTTGCTCCGGAGTTCAGCTCTGCTGGGGCTGAAGCCGCTCCTGTCAGGGTGCAGAGGAGCTGCGGCAGCCGAGGGGCCCCGGTGGGGCAGGAGGTGGCAGCCACCCCCTCGTCACCCACCGCCATGCTTTCTACAGGGGGCTGGGATGGCAAGGGGTGCTCAGCTGCTGGGGGAACGGGGTTCCCCAGGAAGGGCGAGAGGGGTTTCTGTGATGTTTATTTCTCTTCAGAGAGCTCCTGGGACTTGCTGGGCCTCTCCAGAAGAGATTGCACTGGGATGGGGGACTGGGGAGGGTGTGGGAGCAGGGATGGCCTCAAAATTTGGAGGCAGAGTGGTAAGAGAGTCTCCTGATTTCAGTCTCCAAAACAATTCAGTCCCACAAGTGCTGTTGTATTATTTAAAAAATACTTTTGCTGCGGATCAGCTGCTGTGAGAGGGAGGGCCCTGGTTTCGCGGGTGAGGTGCCTGGCAGCATGGGCTGACAGGGTTTCACCGTTGTTGTCTCACACTGTGTGCCCACCACCCTGCCATGTCAAAATGTCTGTTGCCACGTCACTGGGGCCAGGGCACAGCCATTTCCACAGTCCCAGCACGATCCTACCATGGGTTTCATGCTCTGAGTACCGAAGCGTACCTGGCTCCAGGGAGCCACAGAAGGTAGAGGTGAGGATGGTATTGTGTTTGTAGGAAAGGTAAGATTGCAAGCATTTTCAGAGACAGAATGAATAATCCAGCAATTTTATGTCTCTGTGACCACAGGCTGATGAAAGGAGTCTAGCAAGATAAACAGAGCTCCCCCTGCATCACTGACCTGGGGGCCTGGTGCTACGTGCCTGCCACCTGAGGCCTGTGCGTCCCCAGGTGCCCCTTGCACAAACAAAACAGGTTCTACTTGGTCCTCAACGCTTACTGTGCACAAAGCAAGGGAAAATGCTTTCCCTAGAAATCTCAATTTGTATCCAGTGTCTCCAGAGCTGATCTGGTATCATTAAGAAATTACATTATGTTTGAATTTCAAAATCCCTTTGTGCAAATCTGTGGGTATCTTCTTCTGTGCATCATTAAAACACGCACAGGGACTTTGGTTTAAAAAGTGATGGAGATCAAACCCACATGTACTATACCCTTAGAGGAAGTGCTACCATCAGAGCAGCAGGTCAGCTAGCAAGGTAAGGTGTTTTCTTGTTCTGGTGTGGAAGTTACGCCGTGGTGTTCAGCAGAGCACAACAATGCAGCCCAGTGAAACAAGTGTTTCCCAGGAAGAGAATGCCGCGGCCTCAGCCCCAAGCCCCGTACTGTTTCTGTAGTTCCGCAGTTGTCCTTTCAGTGTGAAGAACATAAGCAGTCCCTGGACATCACCCTCCTGTTTGCTGTTACTCTTGGGAAACCTGTTTACACATACATAGGGTTCGAATCGGTTTTGCAGGTGGCTTCCTGTTATTTTTAGTACAGATGCACACGGGGGTTGCATAATTGCTCCCTTCACCGCGGTTGGAAGGACGGTCCTTAGCAGAGCCACTGGCTTTCAGTAAGGACTGGGAGTGTCTACAGCTCCAGGGGGCAGAAGCACCATCCTGTGCTTCAGTGCTTAGAAGCGCCTGTCAGTGCCTTGCTGAATCAGTACCCTGGTTTCTTTTTGATGTTGAAATTTTGCAATATTTATAGTTCAGGACAGAAGGAAAGGAGTCTTTATGCACTCTCAAACCAGCTTCTTCTGAGTATTGTTCACTGATAGAGAACTATGATAGTTTAAAAAATCAGTGGTATGGAGCTTTATGAAAGGCAGTATGTTATGTTAAATACACTGACTGTATGTACATGCATAGGGTTTGGTTTTTTGCTTATTCTAGATGAAGGGATGAAAGTGCCACACACATCTGCAAGTTCATGGCTTGTATATAATATATGCAAAGATGATATTTCAGATCATAGTACTCCTAGGTAAGGTCTGGCAATATGTGTTCCCTATTGCCCAAATGCATTTTGTCCTAAACTTGTGTGCTGTCTGCACACCTTTCACTGCAATGGAGCAACTGGAAGTGGGGCTTGTGGAGAAGGAGAAGGAGACCTGTGGTGCTTAAATATGCAATAGAATTTGTGGATTAAAAAAACAAATAAAGCCAGGACATGAAAAACAGAAGGATGCTGTAGAAGACAGTTCATATGGGGTTTTCTCTTATAAGTAGGTCCTCTGTCCCTTCATCTGAAGTGCTTGCAGACAGCATAGTCCTTTGATTGTCTCTGGTAATTTCTGTGCATTGTTAACAGTTTTTCTCTCCATGCCCCCAGTCCTCTCATCATACTCCAGATGTCCAAAGCCATGATTTGCCTTTGCTCCCTGCAGGTACAGCGCAAGCTGACTTCCAGCCACCCAGTGCTTCAGCAAGCAACACAAATCTGGTGTGCATCTGGGTGTTGTGAAGGGATGCACTGGGCAGCTGAAAGGTGGCGGTGGCTTTCGGGTGACAGTGCATATGTCTCCACTTGCTCAGCAGTGCTTAGGCTGTGGCAACACCTGTGGCAACACTTCTACGCACGTCTCAGCACGCAGGGAAGTGGTGCTCAGGGCTGGGAGACTGGCAGTGAAGCAAAAGTGGAGCAAGAACATCTGCAGCTTTCCTTCAGGTCGGTGTTCCAACATCTCAGTTGCTTTATCACATAGTAGTTACAGTGATTTTAATTTTTTTTCTTGTATACAAGTGAAGACCGGGTCATCTTTATGCTTTTTCCATGCACTGCAGCCTTTCCCCAGCCTTCCTGAACCATATCAGTCTTCACAGTCCGGTGGTACGAGTGTGTTGGAAGTCTTTAGTCCAAAGGAAGCTGTTATGTTGCAGTCTCATGTCCTCTGCTACTGCACATATTTGTAGCCATGGCAGCAGAGGGTTGAATTATAGAGGCTGTATGTTGAAGCAGGGTCTATACCCTCCTCATGACTTTCCTTCCCTGCCCAGCTGTGCTGATACGTGTGATAACCAGCCTTGTGTCTTCTTCGCTTCCTCAGAGCCGTGCACAGGCCATTTGCCTCCCGGGGGAGGAAAGGCAAGTATCTGAGTCTTCACAGGTGACAACTGCGCTGCATTTAGACCTACCGCCCCTAATTTGGACTCAAGTGAGAGGCAGCGTGAAGCCTGTCAGACCCCAGCTTTTGTAAGGTCTCGGACATAGCAGGAGTTGCCAGTGCCTCTTCCAGCCCTCAGACATTGGCCTTGCAACTTCTTGAACAGCTGGGCTGATGCTGTGTCCTGACCGTGCAGCCATGTTCCACAACGTATGGAGGCCGCATTCCTGAAATGTGCAATGGTTAGCAACCGAACGGCTAGCAAGATTCCTATAGGAATCAGCATAACACAGAGGGGGGATGTGTGCAGGGCCTTGAGGAATACTGTCTGAATACACAGAAATGTATTTTGCAGCATGAGTGCTTTCCCATTCAAACCCCAGTAATGCTTCCAGAAAAGGATTCTCAATGGTGTGAATGCAAGACAAAGATAGAAGAGATGGTTTCTGGTGTCTTAACCTGTTGCAACACCCTCATGAGTTTAGCAGGCCTGGAAGGAAAGCTGGAAAAGAGAATTGACTCCCTGTTAGTATTGGTGAGAATTTTGTGGGGCAGAGCACCGAGAACTGTGCTGCTTTGTGCACGTGTGAGCAGATCCAGTAGATCTTCACTTGCCTTCACTGGTAGAACAGCAGTTTTCGCTAGAAACATGTGACTAGCAAGAACTTAAAGGATTCAAAGTAGTAAAACATGTTCCCCCTTGTTCCCAGATTTCCATCTCATCTGCCCTTGAGCTGAGCGTGATAGAAGAATGGGACCTGCCAAATAGTCACCTTACATGGAGCTGGCTTAGCAAGAAGGTGCAGCGTCTTTCCTTCTCCTAGGTTTGTCCCTCTAAACAGCCACATGAAGAGTTATTGCACAGCTTTGTACATTTGCATAATGTAAAATTTTCTTCATGACAAAAATAATCACCCTAAATAGTGCCCAAATTGTTCTTTTCAGGCTTGCAGCTGTGGCTCAGTGGCAGCTGGCAGAGTTCTCATCACCGATTTGAGCACTGGAATACCTTCCCTGTGTGTCCTTCTGTTGCAAAGCCAGGTGAGTAACATAGCTGGCAACTACACAAGACCACTTGCCCATAGTGAATTTGGAGCCTCTTATTCTGTTGGGTAAATGTCAATTCACAGAGATTTGTGTGATACCATGAAATCCTTGTGTTGCTTGTAAGGTTACATGAAGATGTATCTGATGCTGAGTCGGATCTCATAAATTGTCTTCTTAGAGCTGTCGGATGTCAGGACAGTTTTATTGCTGAACCCAAACACATTCCAATCTAATGTAGTAACATATCATAAAGGTTATTGTTATATCACCCAATTAACAAAAGCTGTACAGATACAATAGAATTATTCCACTCTCATCCTTTATCTTCTGTCAGAATTCCTGTGTTTTAAGGAACTTCATCCTTTTCCACTTATATTGATACCTTAATATATTGGTAAAATGAAAACCTTATTATCTAAGTAGCATATTAAACAAAACGTGGTCCAAATTGTGAAAACTGTAAAGGTTGGGGTTTTTTCTCCTTACCTCAGAGACCACTGAAAGGAATTCAGCTGAATTATATTGAGATAGCTTTTCTGTTTTGGGGTATGCTTTGATGTGCTCTGTTAACATCAGGCAGCAAAGTGAAGGCCTCTCTTTTTTATTCAGTGAGTCAGGCCATGTTTTTCTCCTTTTGGGTTTTGCAAAGGTTTTTGCTAGCTTTGTGCTATGGAGCAGCACAGACGGGGCACAGAGATCGTGGAGAAAAAACAACATGAGACATTCCTATTTGAAATTGGTGAAAAGCAAGCAGGAGTCAGCTAGGCAAGGCTCCAGATGGGTGGTGTGACTGAAATGCCGCTTCTGCTGTGCTCCCTTAGGTAACTCACTGTGTGGCCAGAACACTTTCAGACTCAGCCACCATGCACTGGGGGGATAGAAAGTGAATTGCGGTAATAGCTAGTGGCAAAATTTTACGTTGTGTTTCATATTCAGATATACAGAAAGCCAGCCCAGGGCACAAGGCGGAAAATAGCGGTGCCTGAACCATCACAACTTTATAAGCAGCACTTTGCTGCTCATGTATCGACCTCAGCCCAAAATCAGGGAGGTGCCTCAAAACTGGGCTTGCCACGGGAGACCTGCATCAGACGTGCTTGCCAGCAGCCCAGGGGAGAAGGAAGCACCTGATTTCCCAGCACCTGCTAGATAGCAAGGCAAGGTGCTGCATTCAGACTGCTAAACATCTACTGTGCCTGTCTGCCCCTCACGCTGGCGTGACACAGAGCTTGGGCATGGCAGTCTCAGCGCAGCGGATGCTGTGACTGAGTGGTCAGGACTGCTCATGCTTCTGGGGTTTTTGGACCAGGGGGCCTTTGTCTCCTGTGGGCGGAGGATTTAAATACTAATGACACTAGTTTTCCTAGAAATTGGCATGGGATATCAATATTTGCTAGCATTCAGCTATACTTGGCTAGCTATCAATTCCACAAGTACTAAGAGAAAACTGGTTCTCTTATAGCTTATGTAAAGCAGGGAGGAATAACTTGTTAACAGAATGTGCAGGAAAACTTACTGGTTTATACAATGCATCTGACTTGGAGCAAGAGTCTTGAAACACGAATGAAAGCTTGTGGAGTGAAGCTTGACTTCTGTTTGGAGTTCAACTTCTGTTTGGAGTTCAAGGCAGTGCTGAGTTGTAGTGTTTGGGAAAAGGATCTGTAGAAGAACTTAACTCTAACAATTCTGATTTTTGTCTCCTCAATTTTTGTGTTAAGCCCTAGCCTATTAATAAGAAACTTCGGACTTTTAGTTGCTCACATGTTATAATGATGAATATATAAAATGCATTGATTGATACCTAATAGTTTGAGGCAAGATTCACAGAATATTTTTATAATTGAAAATGGCTGGAAATGTTGTAATTCAGCTCTTCTTCTCTCTGCTCTGAACTTTATTCTCATTATGGCCATTCTTGTCATGAAATGACACAATCACAACTCAGAAGCCATTTAAAGACTCATTTTATCATTTTGAAGTCACAAATTTCCTTGTGATAGTCACTGCTTATGATTTCTAACGTTATTCATAGGACACTGTGCTGATAAAGGCCAATTAATGATGAGGTAGTTCTAAACTATTTTCTAATATGGTGAAAGAAATAGTGATAGCTGCTACAATACAAGAGAGATTTTCCACTTAAAAATTGTAATATAGTAGTTACTAATCCTAATATTGTGGCTGTTTTGTTTTAGGGCTATTAAATATCATTTTACCATTAAATATTTTGTTGTATTTTTAACCCAAGACAAATATTTAGTATGAAAATTATCTGAATGCTTCATATTAGTTGATTCCATTAGGGTGTGCTTGTACATTAGAGGTGTCTAGCTTAAGAAATAAAAATATTGGTTTGCACTCATTTTGTGTCTGGAGGGAAAAATGCTGTTTTATAGCATTGGACTAAAGTCACAAAAGGTGTGAGAGCTGTGATGCTCTTGTTCTCGGTCCAGGGTTTAATACCACTGAGGTTTACGTTCCTAGCTGGAGAAGTGGTTTTTGCCGTCCGCGTAAGCTGAACCAGGGCTCACCCCGAGCCCTTCGCACCCTCGGCCTCCCTCGCCACCCGACCAGCGACCATGCACCCACATGCTAGGTCTCATCGGCTGGCGGGCCTGCGTGGGAATGCAGAGCTCTTTTCGCTGGGTGGACACGCAGAGCTCTTTTCAGGTGGGTCTCTCCTCAGCCAGGACCAAGAGCTGAGCCAAGGCCCTGAGAAGCCGCACGGCTGCAGGCACCAGGGCAGTGAGCGGGTGTGAGTGCCGGCAGGCACGGGGAGCAGGGGAAGAGACACGTCTGGGAACGGCAGCTTCTTCGCTTGGTGGAGGGCAGGGCTTCACTTTCAGCTCAGGCTGCCCTGCCACCAGGCTGTGCTCCCTGCAGAGCCCCCAGAGCAAGAGGGGACTTCCCCAGAGGCAGGCTCACCCTCACAGCTGGGCTGTGCTGCGTTGGCTTTCCCTCAGGAGAGGAACCTCTCTTCACGGAGGCAATCGGCTGGCTTCCCTACCGGTATGCTCAAATTTTCATTGTGTGGACATCTTGCCAGAGCTTTTCTCCTTCCCTCCACAGTTACACAAATAACTTCCTTCTCCAGGCATGATCCAACAGTGTGCTGTATCCAGCCGAAACGACAGGGGGAAATTCAGACACAATGCAATAAAGCAACTGGAATTTGTTTGTCATAAACCCCAAGGGCATATTCTCATTAAAGCAATGAGTTGTATCCAACAGTTATGTTCCTTCATGTTTGCATTACACCCCTCCAAACTGCCAGAGATTAGAATCTGCTTCCAGCCTTGTCTGTGAGTCCCTGCTCGGTTTGACAAGGAGGAAACTTTTCAGCCAGGGCCTGGAACAAAGAGCGTTCCTCCACACGACAGCTATTAATCCTCCCCTTGCAGGTGGCATGCCAGCTTCACTCACTGACCGAAATCAGTCATGTTAAGAGGAAGGCAAGGAGGTGAGGAGAGATTACCTCACACCTGACACAGCAAACAGCAGCGATGCTCTGCAGCAGCCGGCAAAGCCACCAGTAGGAGATGTAGGAAACATCCCCCTGCAAGCAAACACTACTTCCTATGGGGCCCTCAGGTAGCTGGCTAGTTTAGTGTTTCTTCGGTGCCATCGCACAAATACTTGACCAAGCAAGCCACTGCTTTTTTAGCCTATGAGAGAGACCTAGCACACAGCCCATGATGGGCTGGGCTGTCTGCTGAGGGATTACAAAGAACGAAAATCTCCGAGAAACGGCAATGATCGTAGCAGCCACCACAGTGATCTGGGTGGTCCCAGCATTTAAACACTTGGCATCATTTCTGCATAATTATCTCTTGGGCGTAGGAGTTCCAAAACCCACCATCTTTTTTAAGCGTTCTCTGACTAAACTAACATAGGAAGAACATGGCTTTCCAATTCTCCCATATCCCATGGGCACAAAAATGATTATTCCTGTAGGTCCTGCGTGAATTCAAGCATCTGAAGCTCATATCTAGTGCTGCATCTACGTTCACTGTCCTTTGGATGCTCAAAGCTGAGCCTACACTGAGCATCAGATGCCTTTGCGCACTGTGACTAAGCAATTACATCTGTTCTTGGCAGATATGTACTAATCCAGGACGCAAATGTAAAATGTTTTCATAAGTGCAATAAACTTGTAGTTTTGAGGGCAGTAAAATTCTCACTCTGTCAATAATCTTTATGTGTGGTTAGATTAATTAATAGTATTTCTGAGTTAAACAAAACCACTGATAAAGGATTAGCAAAGACTGGTGCCATGTTAGGCAGCATGTTTGCACTCACTGTGCCTTTAGAAATGCTGACCTTTTGGAAGTCTTTGTCTTAGATGGGGCTGCTCAACGCTGTGAATTTCTAACCTGGCTTGGAAGGGGAAAAGGGTGTTTGCTTCTCTCCTCCCTGCTGAACTGCCCTGTTCCCGCCTTTCAGCATTGGCTGGCGCAGAAATGCTTGCTTAAACCCCACCTTTCTCAAACTGGAGATACTCCCTCACTGATGTTTTTGACAGGTACATTTTACATGGTCTTAGAGCAAACTTCCTCCCAGTGATCAGGGAACTGGCTCTGGGGGCATTTTCTCCAGGGAGTGAAGGAGTGGGTCTCCTCGCTTGCGCAGCTGAACCCCTTGGTAGAAGACCCAGATAGAGGATGGCTTTCTAGAATCCTGCTGAAATCTACAAGTAACTGGACTGAGTCAAGTAGCTAGTTAGAAATAATATTTGTTACCAGCTTTGTAACAATAAACTGGTAAAGAGATTAAAGTTAATCCCAAAGACGGATGGATTGGGTCACATGCTTGACCGATACTGGGGAGATAAGACTCAAATTCCTGCAAAATTTCATGCTTTGCATTTAAGGAGACAGATAGATACATAGACAGACAGATAGACAGACACATACATACATATACATACATTAATACATACATGCATATTGAAAATATACTGTCTCTGCCTTGTTGAGAGTATAGGACCCTGTAGCAGGGACTCTCTCCATGTGTTCCCACAGACCCAGCACAGGAAGCTGAGAAGTCAGCTGAGACCTCTGGACTCCCACAGCAATGCAAATATCAGACATAAGCCATTGCTTAACCAAGACTTTTCACTTCCAAGAGGTGAACTGTCAGCATCTTCTTTATTTATGATTCAAGTAGACAGGTCCTTAAAACTGTTGATCTTATAGGAGACAGACATATTAGATATGGAGAGGATTACAACAGTGGAAGCAAACACTTGCCCTTGTGAATTCTTATGAACTATGTTTAGAATGTAAATTCAAGCATAATTAAACAGTGCTAATGAGACAGAGGGACTTATCTTCATTTGGCATATAATTGGTATGGCTGATTTCCTCATTCATTTTTCCTAGTTTTAAAGCCTTCTTGTTCCAGTGAGATTCGATGGTAAAAGTTACCCTGAAGAGAGAAAGTATCTGGCCTGGAGCTTAAATTCAGCTGGAAGCCTTTTAAGGGCTGCAGCTTTCTTGATAGCATCAATGACTGAGACAAAGACACCTGTGAATGTGTAGCCAACAGTCAAGCAAGGCACTCTTTGCTGTGCATCCTTGAAAAAATGTCATTTCGCACAGTGTTACAAAGACCATAATGGGGAAGAAAAGCTCGGCCGTTACTCCCAGAGAGGAAAACAAAACACAGTAAGAGTCTTAATAGTTGTAGGTATATAATCCACCGTTATCAACTCAAAACATGCTCCAACTCATCCTGGCGTGTGAAGCTTGCACAGGAGCTCTTGGTGATGCTTTGTGATGGGCATACTGCAGCAGGTCAGGGTGGAAGATAGTAATGATCTTCCCCAGCCTCAGCAGCTGTGAGCCCATAACCAGAGCAGCAGCCTCTGCTACAGCTCTGCTCCAACAGCTGATTTTATTTTTGAGCAGAGGACAACAGCTACCTGCAGCAGCAGGGGCTGGACCTTTTTTTTTTTTTTTTACCTAGTCCAAGCCAGTAGAAAAGGGGGGGCAATAGGCAAAATCAAGTTTAACAAAGTCCCAATTTGCTTTTCAGCTGTGTCTTCGGTTGGACTCAAGCTCCTTTCTATTACATAATACTGCCTCAAATGGATATAAGTTTTTGGCAGGTTTAGTCCACATCCATTGATGCAAACTGCAGCAAAATCAGCTGTTTCCTAAGAGGTGACACAATATTGCCTACGACTCTGTACATTTCAGTGCTGCCGTGCGTGCCAGGGTGCTTGTGCTTACCAGCTGACAAGGGTGCTCAGAAGCATCACTCACTTAAGGCTTCACTGTGCTTCACATTCTAGTGGGAGTGCTTGCAGCCAGCTGGAATCGGTTCTCAGTGACTGTCTGTAGAATAAAGCTCCTCCAAACCCTCCTCCCTCCAAAGTGACCACCACTAACTAAATGCCCGTCCACCCACTAAGCGAAACCAGTTCAAAGAGGAGCACTACAGTGCCTACAAGCAGGCTCTGCTGGATACGAAGAGGGTAGAGCAAGATGAATCCCACAAAACAGCAAATGTTTTTCATCTTGCTCCAGTAATTCAGCACAGGCTTATTCTTTGTGTTGCTGAACCCAAGATTTTGTTTTCTCCTTTTCTGGAAGGGAATTTGAACACTTCCCTGCTAAGACTGTTGGGCAGATTAATCTGAGACGTAGGAATTGTTAGAAGCATTTGGTCTAAATTTCCCTTTGCTCAGGACCACTCTGACTATATCACCCACAGTAAATACCCCTCCTTCTTTTTGAGGCTGCCTCTTTTGACCACTAAGGGCCCTGCTGCTGTTCTAGGAAGTGAGACTTGCAGCTGCTCTCCCCCTTCATCATTGCCTACTGAGCTATTCGGTCAGCCCACCGGCTACTCGTTCATAGTCTATAGTGCTGGTTTTAGCTTGCCAGGGAACAGACCATTTTAAATGTTGTTCCGCACCCCCAAAAACATCATCTGCTTATATATTTCACAGAATGGCATGTCTGCTCATGCTGCTTTTTCAGTTTTACAGCCCAAGTGTTCAAGCACTTAACACTGTCTTGTGGCTGAACAGCAATCAGAAATACCATTGGTAACTAGAATAACTGAGAGCAGCAGCAAGTACAGTTGCTCCACTTGTGAGCACGCCAGAGCCACAACTACTTGTCCGCTGAGCCCAGATAAAAAGATGCCCTTTTTCAAAAGCAAGGTTCCTCTCTGGCTGAGCTGTGAAACAGAGGTCCTGACTGGCTATGGCCATCAAAAAATCCCATGGCTCTCAAAGTACAAGTGACTGAAGTCTTATCAAATTTGAAAAGTCTATCATTGACTTCTGCTGCCTTAAACATCATTTTCAATTATATTCCTTTTTAACCATCTTAGCTTAGCTGCTGGGGAGTCCTACTCTCAGGATTAAACAGATGTTCTATTTCCTGCCAAAGGTGAGTGAAATAATAACCACCAGCTCTGCCTCACTGGCTGCCATGTGGTCTGGAAAGGTGCCATATGCCCACTGCTTGGAGACTGCTGCGGACAGGAGTCTGAGGGCATTATTTGTCTAATCAATTTAAATACTGTCTTTCTTTCAGAAAGCACATTTCTAGTCTTTACAAGGACATATGTCCAGGACTCATGAAACACCCTCCTCTAGTGAAGTTCCCCTGCTGTTTAAACAGCCAATATTCCCCTTACATGGCACACGGGGCCAGAAGCAAAGACCTTGCACTTCAAACTGCACTGTGCTCATGAGCTGTTCTCGGCATCACAGTCAGTCATAGAGCTTGTTCACATTCAGCCCCATGTGTGATAACAACAGCTTTCCATTACTCTTAATCCTTTTGAAGAGCTCTCCTCGAAGAGGGTGCAGTGCCTCTCCTCCAGCAGGCAAAAGCTGTGAGCGCGAGCGAGCTGCTTGCTGCTAACCTGCCTCTCAAAAGCTGCTGCTGTGCTGGCCAGTGACGGTACATGGTCTCACAGATGCCAGGCACAGAGCAGTGTCTGCAGGCACTGTCTCTCCACCATGATCCTCCCTCAGGCCAGCCCATATCCCCCACCGAAGCTGCAGAGCTCTGAGGTGGAGCACATGCCACGGCTGAAGGGGGGTGTGCAGAGCGCACCAGGCAGTGGATGTGGGTGCCAATGTACGCTCCTTGCTTGAAAGGTCCAAGAAGTTGTTGTTCAAAAAGCATGGGCACTCCCTGTGGAAGGAGGGAAAGTGAGGAATCCTAGGCAAGAGGTGACAGTAGGACCCCTCTGCTTTGTGGAGTAGCCAAGCAGCATGCCAAATGCAGTGATTAGTGAGGAGAAAGCCATCTGGCTTCTGTCCTTTAACAACTCCCATTCAGAATCGCTCTTTCTATACACCACAAGAAAGCTCCCTGTGATTTTAGTAACCCTTTCTAGCTTTTCTGAATGGCACCACAAAGCCCCGTCTAGCAATGACATGGGGAGTAAGGCGAAGAGAGAGAACGAGGAGGAAGATGATACAGTGGGCAAGAATCTGAGATGCCTTCAGGCCTTATCCTGAAATATTACCGCTGTGGCATGGGATATGGCAGCAGCCACTGAGGCAGCAAGTCCTTTAGAGATGGGGCTAGTAACGTGCTTATTAGAGATGGTGTTGAGCTGTCGGAAGCAGGCTGACAGGTAGGCATTGCGAGGACAGGATTCAAGGCTGAAACAAGTAGTACTGCAAGCTGGCAAAAGACTCTGGTGCAGACTACGCTGCTATGGAACTCCAGCAATGTGAACCTGCCAGGTAAGGATGCATGAGCATGCCTCTGTGCGAGTGACGCATGGCAGTTTCCAAGGAGCATTTGAAAAATATTTGGTTCAGTTCCTCAAAGTTCTCGATATGTCAGCACAAATTCCTCAAAGTCTGCCTACTCCTTTATGATGTGTATTTCTAGGCTAAAAATACCCAGAAGCACAGTGCAATCCTGAAGAACATTATTTTTGTTACTCTTTTTGTAGTTAGGAATGCAAACTGTCGAGAAGTGGGTTAGTAACAGTAAGTTCCTTTTCGTTATTGAACAGTTAGTGCCCAGAGAGCACGTGTGGGGTTTTTTGAGGTTTTTTTGGTTGTCTCTCTGGCTAGGTGTTACTGCTAAGACGGGTAAGAAATCATTTCAAATAAAAATGTAACCTTGAAACAAAAGGTAATTGTTTTACAAATTTAGCTATTTCCAATGCCCAGCATGTTGTTTGGCAGCATGCAGACTTCCAGTTGGTTTCTATTTTCTTAGCAGTTGCAGTTGCTCTCTAAATGGACTTTACCCAAGTACTGTTTACATACACAAAAACATCTCCTATTGTCAGACCTCTGAGCCTGAGTAAAGTAGTGTCACTGCCTGGGACCACGCTTGTTCTGTTCCCTGTGAACACAAATTCACCTGAGGGCATAAACAACGTTGTGACGTAGCTTCTTGTGGCATTTCTTACAGTTCCAGCTTTTAGTATGATAGTTGATAAAACTTGACTGATACCTAGTAACTGTTAATACTGAGCTGCTGTTTATAAAAATTTCAACTTTTGTTTCCAAGTTGTAATGTTTCTTAAATAAGTTGCACTATTTCTCTGAGCTAGCTGCAGTTCCCAGACTCTTTCTTTAAATTGTTTAAGCACTGCCTGAAGGTACGTGCCAATCCAAGCACATGGTATGTGCACAGCTCCAAGCCCGTACAATGGGTACTTAGAAATGCCAGGATGGGAGGTCTGAAATCATCAGTTTGTTTTTAAAGATGACTATTTTGAAGACTCATAAACCAGAACTTCAGGGGAAACCAGCTTGAAGGATAAGGGTGAGATGGTAGCAAGATGGTCACTGCTAAGTCTTAGCTACTGAACTGTCTGTATGCTCATGCGCTCACTTTCTCTCTTCAGCGCAGACAGCTATTTTTCTTATACCAGGTGAGAATGGTATAAGATTTGTTAATTGTGACTATTGTTCATTGAGGAGCAAGAACACCGAAATGAGCCATTTTGTTCATGGAAGCTGCCAGCAGAGGCTGTCGACTGACCAGCTGCAAGGGCTGGGAAGAGATGTCCTTTATAATGTCCTTTCTGAGCATCAAAGGTTCAGATCCTCATTGACACCCTCCCCTGACACCCAACACCCATTGCCAAATGTAAAGAACATAGCTCTGCATTGCTTTTGCTAATATTATAATTGTCCATTGCAGCATTTGCTTACATAACTAGCAAGCCTATGTCGACTGTAGGCTTTGTCACTTGAGTTGATCACTCATGTTTCCTTTTTTTAGCTGCAGTTGGGGTTTCATAGCTCACCCAAGCTGCAAGGGCCGTGAACAAGGTACGTGAATATGCAACCACTTGCTGGCAGAGTAAACAGCTCTCAGACAAGAGGACTGTTATTAAAATGGGTTGTTTTGTTGGCAGAAGTGGCTTTCACTGTTGCCACGGGTTGCCCAAGGTGAGCCTGTCCTCTGTGGTCTCTGAAGCTCTCTCTTGTGGGCGAGCTGAGCAATGCTGGAACGCAGCTTTTAAGATTAACTGTGAACCTACCATAGGAAACTGTTCAGCGAGAGTAAAAATACCACATTGCACAAGTAAGGATGAAACACATCTTTTGATCCCATAGGATAAAAGTTCCAAGGCTGAGAACGCAGTTATCTGATAGGGCCGTTGTCAGCTTGTCAGTGTAGAGTAATGATGTTTGCGGCCTCCTCTTCGGGCAAAATTCTGCCTTTCCAGGTGCAAGACAGGCAGTGGAGAGGCAGGCCTGTGGCAGAGGGACAGGCAGGACTGCACTTTCCGGCTGTGAGGGAGTAAGGTAACAAAACCATGCCCCCCACCTAACCCTTCTCAGCCAGAGCAGATCTCCACATGCCAGGTCTGTGGCCTTTACACTCTAAATCTTGATGCAGTTCCGCATGCCAAGTGTGTCAGAGCACAAAGCCAGCACTGTGGTACTAACATGCAACTGAAATAATGTGCAAAAGCTGTTCCTAAGAAACGCCAGTCACCCACCCAAATGAAATTCTGATTTGATAGCTGCACCTTGGCAACATAATGTATTCTCAAGGCCTAAGGATAAACATGAATTGAGTCTTCCGGAATAGGACGTATTTGTTCCTTGCTCAGCTTACTACCTCTCTAGCCACCATCTGCAAGTCTCTTAGATATTCTGTAAAACAGCAGATTACTGTGCTTTAACTCTTTGGCCAGGGCTGCAGGGGCAGAGCTGCTGGAGCTGTGTTTGAGCTAAATGAAGTTCTCCGTTTGGGGGAGGGGTGGTGGGTTGTTTGGTTTGGGGTTTTTGAGACTGGTTCTTGCACCTTAAGTATTTCACTTTAAAACTGTGTTACGGTAGGTGCTGGCTCCCCATTACACCACAGCTTAAAAAACCGTTTCTATCAATCACAACTGTTACAGACAAACCAGTTGTTTGAAGGTTTTTGCTTTCTGAGCTGAAGTCACCACGAGAAGGTGCGGCACAGTGTGCTGGGCTGCACAGATATGGATTAAGCCATTGGCACTGCTGGGAAGAATGTACCGGGCAGGACTGAAAAGCGTGCGTTAGTTATGAGCTACAGACACTTACAAATGCAGAAATACTTCTGCAGTCTGACTCTTGCCTACCGTTCCAGGATTCAAACGTAACATGGGACAGATTCCAGCTGTCTCAGTCCAAGCGATGAACCAAAGCGTCTGAGCTTGGTGCCGGTGGGGCCCCCATGGTGGGGAGCGATTGCGAACGCATTTATCCGACCGGTACCGACAGAGCCGGTGCGGAACTGCGGCAGACGGGGCGCCGGGACCAAACGCCGCTGACCCTCACCCTGCCCCTGCAACTTCACTCCCTCATCAGCCCTCACGTCAGCGAGACGCTGGAAACGTGACCCAGCCCGCTCCTGCAGCAGCGCCGTATCTCAGACAGGCCCCTGCCTACGAGGCCCCGCAGCAGCTTCCACCCCGCCCCGGGGTGAGCCGGGCTGCGGGCAGCCAGCTGCCAGCAAGCGGCCGGCGCGCAGGAG
>Ga0181612_149815_pt1 | contig 20715 bp, 16 predicted proteins | sample HoacroProtozoa21_FD_119630 | JGI IMG/M metagenome (GOLD analysis project Ga0181612, IMG submission 119630) | Hoatzin crop microbial communities from Cojedes, Venezuel. Combined Assembly of Gp0051906, Gp0051904, Gp0051908
AAATGCTTTCCAGGATTATTTGCTGCATCACCTTTCCATCAACTGCGGTGACGCTAACCAGACCGTAGTTCCCTGGATCCTTCTTCTCATGAGCTCCTTGCTCACCCATACAGGCCTCCTATGACCTCTGCTTGGTTTCCTGCACATCAGGACAGACGATGCATGAGCTTGGAGGAGGAGATCCTTGAAATATCTACCACCACTCTTCTCTCCAGGACCACATTTCAAGGAACTCTTCCAAGCACGTCCCTGAACATGCCAAAGCCTACTCTCCTGATGTCCAGGGTTGCGATCCTGCCATCTGTCTTGTTCCCTCCTTGCAGGATCCTGAATTCCACTATATCATGGAAACTGCAGCCAAGGCTGCCCCAGCCTTCACAGCCCTGGCCAGTTCTTCCTTGTTTGTAAGTATGAGGTCCAAGAAAGCACCTCCTCTCATCATCTTATCGATCACCTGTGCTAGGAAGTTATCATCAGTGCACTCCAGAAACCTTCTGGATTACTTTTGCACTGCTGTATTGCTCTTCCAGTAGATATCAAGGTGGTTAAAGTACCCCCGAGGACCAGGTCCTGCAAATGTGAGGCTTCTTCCAGCTGCCTGAAGCAGGCCTCATGTACTGCTTCCTCCTGATGGGGCAGCCTGTAGCTGACACCCATAACATTGTCACCCACACCGGTCTGCACTCTACTCCTGACCCTTAAGCTTTCACCTGACCGATCATCTCTCGGAAGGCAGAGCTCCATGGACCCCTGCTGCTCTCTCACATGAAAAGCAACAGACTCTCCTCACCTTCCCAGCCTACAGTCATTTGTAACTGCGCAAGCAATTCCTCCAGTGATAAATTAATCCCAAATGTCTTTCACCTGGAGTACTTACTAAATTAGCAATTTTTTAAGTACCCTTGTGATGCTGGTAGATGCTTCAGTATTCATAATCAAATCATAGCTAATACCTCTAACGGGCTGCAATAGTGCTTCAGCACCAAGTGAGAACTGGGCAAGGTTAACCAAAGGCAGGTGTAGCTTGCCCTCCTCAGAAAAAAGCAAGGCAGTAAGTGCTAAATGGACTTAACATTTTGGGGAACTAGCAAGTAGTTCTAGCACCTGAGCCAACAGGTGTTCCAATTATTTCCCATTTCTCTTTCTGTGAAAGTCAGTAAAGCAGATTTTAATTTGTGGCACAAAGAAGACATTCTGCACACTGAGTCTGATGTTCCCTGTTTTCACTCATCTTTGAGCAACAACACATAAGAAGTGACATCCTATATATGCAATCATACTTCTCTTTCTCCATCAGCCTCAATTTTCAGTATCCTTTTTCTTCCAAGTAACATATTTAGCTCTTACGGGCAACACAGTATAAGCCACTGTCTAGGGATGCCTGGTTTAGAGGGAATGAGGGAAAAAATAAATCTGTTCTGCTCTACATTTCAAACAGACCATGTTTGTTTTAGTGGGCATTTCTATTTCTGATACTGGCCTCTCCAGCTTAACTTATTTCTGAGCCACGTTCTTGGTGCAGTGTTTGCGAAAAGTTAGCGAGCCACCACTGAGATGCCTGGCAGAGCCCTGACAAAGCCCACTCTCAACTTGCAGCTTTTGGCTCAGATGACCCAAAAGAACAAGGCAGAAAATACCTGTACACGGACATTTCCCTTTTCTAATGAAGGCTTTTGGACAGAGACACTTACAAATGGGTTTGGACCCTTTCCCCACCAAAAATAATCAAAACACACTGATTCTCTCAATTGTTAGGGAAGATAGAAAGGACAGACTCTGATATAACACTGGAAACCCGGTGGATTTCAGTGTCGTTTGCCCCATCCCGTCATCTGCCAACCAGCTGCAGACTGTATTTCTTCAGTGCCACCCTCTACTGCGTCCAACAACTAGAAAGAGCATATATGCTGGACATCAGCAGAGTAGAAATCCACATGATGCCCCATCTTTGCAAGCAAGGGTCAGAACACACGAGCAAATGAATATTATGACTAAAAAGGGCCCTGCTACAACTGGATAAAAGCTTGCATGCTTTCATACTTCAGCTGTCTCAGTCACAATAATAATTTTATGGTGTCTTTGACAGACAACCTTAAGTACCGTATCACATGAACTATCTGCTGATTTTACATATAATCTCACTTTTCTTTGTTGCTTGCATTTAGATAAAACAGTTCTACTGGGGATACCTTGAGGAATTTTTCTTCACTGGATTCATTTAAAAGATGAAATTCCACTGGGCTGCAACAGCTTTGTCTTGAAATTTAACGTGCACAGACAGCAAACCTGCAGGAGTTTCTTTTGACAACAGCAGGCTTATTACTTGCACTGCATTTCTGAGCCTCAAACAGGAAGGTGATAGCGAAAGCACAGGCACACATAGTGCAGCCTGGAACACAACAGCACCCATTAGACTCTCTTTTGGAGATCATCTGTTTCAAAATCTCCTGATTTCAAGCACATACCAGTCCACCATTTGGCTAACCAAATGGTTCATCGCATGAAATCAGCTTGAGTCCCACATACACCTAGAGTACAAAGGCCATTTTGACAGATGAGGTAAGTGCTCTGTTTAAGAAGCTCATCTGTGCTAACAAACCGGGAAAACTTCAACCGGGCAAAGGATCCAGCCCTGTTTCCAGGCCAGCAACCACAGCAGGAGGTGCATGCATGATAAATTTCTTTCAAAAATGTATCTGGGAAATCCTTTGACATTTGCGCCTAGTTCACAACACCGTTTGTTCTGATTCTCAGTGTCAACTCGGAACGTCAAAATTTCTTTTGATTTGGAGTCCACAGCTATTTAAGTTTTTTCTCACCATATCTTGTCAAAGCACTGACTTGCAAAACTTCCCAAAAATGTAAGTTACAAAGATCTCAGCTGATAGTTCTTCACCTTTTTCCCTTACAAAGAGCCTTACCATGTTCAGTATTAGCAGAGGGACAGTTTCTCTGTCTGAAGATAATCATAGCCATCTCCTTTATGGGTGCTGCTGTTAAAACCAACTTCTATAGGAAACAACCACTATTCATTAGGGACAGACCTACTTTTTATTCAATGAGAACTACTGGGATGTACTTTCTGTGATATCCACCTCAAAAGCATGTGGTCATGGTCATTTAGCTGTTCCTCAGGTTGGCAAGTTAGGGAGATACTTGTTACTGATGGGGAACACCCCAAAAAGTAGGTCAAATACAGCAAAACGTCACTGGAGGGGAAGAAGGATGTGCAAGAGGGAATCCAGTTCTTCCAACCATGTACAAATGGGGGCTTTGGCAGCTGTGGTGTCCAAAGGCTACAGTGGAGGAAAGCAAAGAAAAAACAAGTAATCCCCATTGTAGCCACAGAGGAGTTTATCTGTGTTAGTCTTTATTAGCCGCATTTACATTTTACAAGAAATCACACAAGCTCAGTGGTACTGTTCCTAAATTAACTCATAAAAGCATATGCATTTTAACAAGAATGGGTTCTACAAAACAGACTACTCTCCGCAACCTACTACACAACTCACTGATCGCTATGGGCCCAGCGCTAAGCTTGCACTGACATACGTGACAGAGACAAAATCTTGAGAGCAAAGACAGAGCAACAGTTTCTAACTTTCACGGGGAACACTTGGAAAACAATTTTAACTGTCTAGAGAACTGAGAATTAGTTTCATATCTACATATCTACTTTGCATGTGTACACCTGCATGTACACATCCATCTCATATCTACGCTACTTACTTGGGGGGACAGGGACAGGTTCCTCCCCTACAAAAGCAGTTGTAGGCAGCAGCAGCTGCTGTGCTCCCAGAAACACACAGCACAAAGGAACGACCACCCCTGGAAGCATCTTTCCCACCTGGACCATTTCTAAAACTGCTGCTCGACAGGGCTGGAAGGAGATCAGGTAAGCATTTAGGAAGATCATCTAATGAAATCAGGTAAGCATTTAGAAGATGAGGAGAAAAAGGATGCCCATCAGTTTCTTACACTCAGTAGCAAAGGACAGCCGGGTGGGAATGTCCTTTGGTTTGCACGTTTACTGCACAGTTTGACCTGGCAAATGCAAAACACGACCCTGTGGAGCTGGGGCTGCTCCCATGTGCTGTGGGGAGGAAGCTTTTTCTAGAGCAGAGGTTAATACTGTGCTCTCCTGTAGCTTAATCAGCTCTGGCAATTCATCTCCCCTCTTGGTTCCTATACCTGAAATTCAGAAAGCTGAGAGGAAGGTGACTGAAAGGGAAAACGCTTGGAGGAAATGAAACTAATCCCAGAAGATTTCCTGACAGAAGAGTCTTTCGAGGCACTCTGACATGTTCACGGGGCACAGCCGCTGTCACGCCCGGCAGTCAAGGCTCAAGTGACGTCTTGGCGTTACTTCACGCTCCAGTGGAACCCATCGCTGCCCTTCTCGGGGCCTGGGCAAGCAGCCGGCACCGCTTCAGCTCTGCCTACTCCCTCGTCTCAGACAAGAAAAGGGACATGTGGCCTTCTTATGTATTTATGCTTTTTTTATATTTTATATACATGTGTGTTGATAATATCTAGATATATAAAACATATATGACTATGTGTGTAAGAAGGAACAAGAAAGGGTCAGACTTCAAGGGGAACCCAGGGCACAGCTGCACCAATGAGAGCAAACAGACCCAAGCTCACCCTGCTCTGCTCATTCTATCTGCTGTAGTGGATGGAACTACTTTTTATGTCTATTTTTAACACTGTTTTTAACTCTCTCCGAATTTTACAGCAAAGGTTGACAAAAACAAAGACAACTAATTAGTTGGTTATAAAAGAAAACTATATAAAGTATTGAGTGAAAATAGAAGAAAACAATCATCTTCGATATTTTAATCCCTGCTTTACCACTCTGAAAATCTTGTACAAGCATGAAAATGTGTGCAAATATGGATGTTATCCCCAGATTTCCGCAGAGCAAAATGAAAAGATTTTGAGCATCTTTGCATGATGGGAAATTCTAGCAGAGTAAGGCTTAAAAAGTCACCGTAATTTCCGATTTAGGTCTGTTAAACAGTCACATCGTAACATTTAATTGCATCTTTTGTAACACATTTTCTTGCTACATCCAGAGTTAAGACATTTCTCAGCAAAAGAAGAAAAACATTTCCCACAGTCATAAAACATTTTCAAAGCCTCAAGTGACAGCACAGTTTCAGTAATAAAGCAATACAGTTTTGTAGCACACAATTGCCTCTACTGCACTCTATTAATTCTTGCCCACCAACACTACAATCACCATCTGCATTGTTTGTATTCTAACAAACCTCTCCAGAGACTCCTTTTAATTAGAGACGTATATACACATACCAAAATCCTGGTTCTTAGTCTTTCATTGGATAATTTTATTCAAATTAGTGTTCAAGAAGCACTGAAAATTCCCACTCCATATAGTAAGATTTCCTCATTACCAGTAAAAGCTTTGATTTCTGCAAACCTGCTCACCGTGTCCATCACCATGACTCAACACACCTAAGAGATGAACTTTAAGACCATAGAGAATACAAAGAAAGAACTATTACTTCATTGCATTCAAATGCAAATCCCAATGTTCTGCTTTGGTTTGGATGGGGGGGGGGGTTAGCTTTAAGAGTGTTGTTTCTCCTTATTTCCTGGGTCATAAAATAGTTCCCCATAATGAGCATACCGTTAAAGCCCTGCCACACATTTAAGTAGCACAATGATGCTGAATCTATGGCTCACCAGAAGCATACATCCAGCCAGGCGCTGCGTCCCAGCTGCCCCCTTCTCCAGGGGCCTCTTGGGCAAAGCCCAGCTGGCTTGCCCAGCAGCAGCCCCAGCTGTGGTCCATGCCCACCTACCAGCAGGTGCTGAGCACACGTCGGATGGAAGAGCAGCTACCAGCTCCCTCAGAAGGGGGAAAGGTGGGAGCCGAGTTCCACAGCCAGAACAAAAAACACCTCTGTATTTGAATTATGTCTAACAAAAAATACAAAGTGATCTGTAATTGTATTAGACTTAACTAGTACACTAGTTACTTAACTCGTAACTAATCACAAGACTAAGCTGCGATGCCCTGGAAGAATCAACATTACGAACAAAACTCGTGGGGAGACAGGAGACATGCAGCTGTACAGCAAGAAGAATTATTTCATTACTTTAGTATATTGACTAAGTGAATTAACTGTGGGATTTGCAGACGTAAATGCATTGGCTCTTACCTAATTCAAAGGCCTCTTATTCAGGCCATGTTTCCACTAAGTCGAATCAACGTTTCTGTTACAAAGATTTTTGTACACTACTCATATAAGGTTATGGGCAACCACTCACAGGCAGGTGATGTTTCTGAAGAAGCATACAGCTTCTGAGAGATCAAAATGTAGCTCAGAAAACAATCACAGCCACCACAGATCCTACTACTTTATACTTTGCCTTTTTAAGTCTGTTGTCTTTTTTGATCCTGGACTTCTGGCAATTTTGATCATTTAGAAGTTCAGTTTCTCTTTTTCCCCCAGACTTTCCAAGCCACACGATGCGACTGCCATCTCTGACATGAGAAGCTATGGGAAATAACAAATGAACACAACCTGGCAGCTTACCTTGAGCGACTTGAGTGCTCCAGGAAACAATGCTGTCTACTGAGAACGTCAGTAGCCCTCTTTAGCCCATTACGACACGGATCATCTCGACATGGTATCCCCACTGCCAAGACCATCTTCCCTCAAGCACCAGGTGGAGCCACAAGCTTGCAGGAAGCCCACTACCAAACCTTATGTTCTGGAGCCCTTTCTGAACTGCCTATCCCATGATTGTAAGACGGCTGCATTACGCAGATATTCACTACTAACATGACTGCCTTATCACAAAGCATTAAGTATATGCCTCTCTCACATACAGGGTATTATGAAGAAGCTGGAACAAACGTTCAGTGATTTAATGCTGCTCTAGAGAGCACTGTAAGCCACTCTAGACAGCACACTGTCCTGCATATAAATGGATTTTGAGGAACTGAGTGATCTCTTTCTTCCCAGAAGGCCAGAAGATTTTTCTTAAAATATCTCGAGTGTGCGCATGTGTACACTCACACGCAACGTAATTCAGGACTACCACCAACAGCACACCACAACAGAGACACCTCTGTCAGCGCAAACGAATTGCCTCTTTTCTATGACCACAGTCATGGAAAGACATGCTACAAGCTGCAATTTCAGATTATTTGTATCACATGCAGCTATCAGAAGTTTCCTGCATTACCATGTCTGATGCCTCAAACAATCCATGCACACTTGTGCACATGTGTATAGATTATTGTATCATTTTAATGCCCTTCCTCAGCATGAGCACACCTTGAATGACCTCATGAACAGTTAAACATGCAGCTAATACACAAGAAACAGACAGAAATCACCAAGCCAAATTCTATCAGCCAGCCTCACTATGCTAAACGCAAGTCTCTGCAACCCAGGCATCTTCCTTGCAACATCTGCTATTCCATTAGAGCGGCACAGGGAAGCCATGGGGGAGTGACAGCAGGAGCTGAAGATCTGGCTCTATATGTTTGGGTTCAATTCTGAAAAGAAGAAAAGCAATCTCCAAGCAAGGTGTGGGTATGGGTCAACGTGTTTAAAGCAATGCTTATAGCCAATGCTTGTAACAAAGTCCAAGCTAAAGAATTTGCAGCAAGAATGTTCAAGAGGTACCTTACCTGCCAGTGCACCAGCATTACTATTACATTACAGATCTCACCAAGTTAATATTAAGAGGCTGGAAACTCCTGTTGAGAGAGAGGTATGATAGCAACACATGGATATATTCACTGACATTTAATATAGTCACTTTGATTAATTATTAAATCTCTGAAACGAACTTGGTGCTTGAAATGGCTTTTCAAAGGGTCCAGCATTCCCATTAGCAAATTAACTTTACTCTCCACAGTTGGCATTGGTTGCTTAGAAACAATTACATTATTTAAGACATCTAAACACGCTTCCTTTAATCCAGCAACCCCCAAACTGGTTTCCCCAAAACTGATAGAGTCATTCCCTTTTCAACAGATTTACCTATTTTTAGTATTCCCTACACAGCCTGACATTAAATTTTCAAAAACAGCATCTTTGCAATCACTGAACCTACACTTAAATTTCATTTAGCACGCCCAGCCATTTTCAAAGTCAAAAGTAAGTAGCATGACGATTGCTCAAAAAGACAATTTAAATTTTACACTTTATATCTATATCTACATATATATATATATATGTATCTCTCAGACAAAATTTCTACTCAGGCACAAATACATGCAGACAAATTTAAATTATTCAGGCTAGCCAACAAGTCAGTACAGGAAATGGCACTGAGTCAAAACACCAAATTCATCTCAGGTAAAAATATAACAATTGCAGGTTTTTAGTTTCCTTTAATTCAGTAGGTGTCTCTTTAAAAATTTTTTTTTTAAATAATTTCATACAAAAGGCCAATATCTAACCAATTAGACAAGAAAAAAAAATCACAGCTACGAGCAAAGTAAACAAAGAGTAAGTTTATCTTGCTGAGAAGAAGAATTAAATGTTTTTTGTCTTCTTCCTCACCATTCTCAGCAAAACTTTATTTTTCCTGTAAAGGTTTTAAAATGCACTCTTCTCTAATTCTCAAGAAAGCACTGGTTAGGTGAGTAAGCGCGGGATCTGATTTGACCCAAAAAGGCTAAAAGCGGGAGCTGCTGCATCGCCGGTGCCCACCCGCCTTCAGGAAAGGCGACGAGGGAGAACTGGGGCTGGGCAGGGGCAGCGGAAGCCACCTCGGAGCGGGACAGGATCCTGCCCATGGCCACCCCGGCAGCAGGGACACAACCTTCAGCCTTCGCTTCAGGAGCAAAGCCAGGAAGCCCCACCAGACCCTACCACCACCTAAACCGCAGCAACTCAGTGTAACAATGACACACCTGGATCCTGAGCTTCAAGCAGTAAGAAAAGCTAGAAAAAAACAACCCAGGTCTAACTCTTGGCCCAACACTGTCCCTCAACAGACCAAGACAGGATGTGGCTGAGATATTGGAAGGAAGCTCTGGCCTTCTGCTAGACACTGTTCATGTCCGCTATAGCAGTGCTCCAAACCTGTTATTTAATTTTATACCATTCATCAGTCTTTCTTGAGAGCATACGTGGGCTAGTTAGTCTAATTTCTGTAGAAACAAATCTCATTCCTTCACATTTTTCAACATCTTATTTTCACTTCCTCACTTCAATTTGAAACCAAGTCTTCATTCTCTACAATAGTTCTATCCGCACTGGTGGCTTACTAAAATCAAGGTTTCCAACACAAAAATGCCAACACATTGTTTTTAGGCAGCTTTAGGTCTTAGAATACTTGAAAAACAAGTTGTATACAGACTGACATTTTAAAATAATTTTGTAATTCTGCATCTCTGAATAGCTTCTGGAGTTAAAGGTTATTCAAAAGTCACAAACGTTTTTCCCAGAGTGCATTCACAATCTTGAGATTGACACACGCTGTTCTGTATAGAAAACAATACAGCGGAAAAAGCCCATCTATTTGCATTTGTTTGCACACTTCAAAATCCTACGTAGACAAATTTATTCTTAGCCTTCAGATTCATCACCATGTCAAGATAAACCAAAGCACACATAGAAACCACAAAATACTTTGTCTTCAGCAGGACTGTGTATGTGATGTACCCAAGGATAAGGCGGCCTGAGGCCAGACTTGGTGCTAAGGTACATCTAGTAAAATAGTACTTCTGCCTGCTAATGAGCAGAGATGGGTGTGGAATGGACACGGACACTGTCCCGTCTCTGGCACCTCCTCGCCCGGTGCCTCTGCTCCCGATTCCTGCTGTAAACAGCAGAAATACACAGACCGCCAATGAAGTCAAAAAAGGCAACCAAAAAAAAGTTTAAAAAAAATTTCTCCTACCCTTCAATCATTTTTCAAGAAGTGACAGGATAAGATCTGCTTTACTATTTAGCAGCAATTAGTAAATATTAGTGAAAGAAATGGCTGGTGTCCCCACATTCCAAGCGCTGTCCATCAGATCACAAGCACCACAGAAGTACAGACCCCAGGGGACAGACAGGCAGCCTGCTGGTGGACAGGCCTGGCAGGCAGATGTCCCCCGCAGACGCAATACAGAAGAATGTGCCTTCTTGACAATTAAATATTTATTTTTTTATTCCCTCTGGCAAAAATACAGAGCTGGGGAAATCATTTACAGATAGAAACTCAGAGATGTTTGAAGTGGTCACAACCCTTGAGGATACAGGAGCTCTGCCTGTTACGGAGGTTGCTCCTTTTTTTCCCCCTCCACAATTCAAACAAGCTCGCTGTGTGGAAATGCAGCTTTTATCTACACTTGAGTAGCAGCGTAAGGGGATTTTGTGCATGCTGTTCTTGAAGTAAGTTTCTGCTCAAAAGTAATGATTCCTGAACCATATATATACACACGCATGCACATATTTGAGTCAGAATTTCAACATGAAGTGTTTTTTTCCCTAACAATTGCTCTCACAGGAGAGGGTCAGATGAAGCAGTGCCCATGCCACCCCCCAACAACGCCAGGACTTTCACATAGCAAGGGCAGTCGCTCAGTTCTGCAAACGACTTAACTGCAGACACAGAGACCAAAGCTTTGTATCTTTGTTCTGTTGTGACCTTCAGCTCCAGACTTAAATGATTTATTCCACAGTGACTGCACCTCAGAAGTCCGCTCTGTTGCAAGTTCTTCTTGTCTGCTTTTCACACATCTGAAGAAACAGCACTAAGCTGCTCTAGCAGAGAGATCAACATAAACACACAACTAATCTTTTGCTGCTTCCCATCTTTTTACACCTTACCAAAAAACCCTCAAGCTGTCACTTACCCACTCATGCATTTTCTATGTACACGTACAGACGTGCTCAGCTCCTGTCCAAAACTCAGTCTACAACTTCAGCACCCCCACTAGCCTCCATACCAAAGGAAGCACACGTTTGTTTGCTTGCGTTCTGTAACAGTAATTGGATTTCATACAGTAAAGAGCAGCCATCAGGTCTTCTCTAAAGCTCCACCTGAAACCATTTTTCTCCAAGTGAATAAAATAAATAGAAAAAAAATAATCACTGTACTTGACAGGCAATTTAACACATTTAATATTTACTACAATACATCTATCTACTTCAGTTTTTGCTTCAGTGGAACATTATTTTGGGGTCAGTGTTAAATAAGCCTCACTTTTTAATCTTTTTTCTTTTAATATACATTTAAATTTTAAATTTTATGTAAAGGCTCATGTATAAAAGATATTGGCAAGAATAACTGGCTTTTTCAAAGAAAAGAAATCGGCAGCAAACTGTATTAATCAATGATTATTGAATTCTGTGCTCCAGCCTAGTGGTTCCTGTCAACAGTGGTCCTTCAGACCCACGTTTTCCACTTCAACTTTAATGAACAAGGTTGAAATCATGCACTGAAATGAAATAATGCAGAACTAATCAACTGGCTTTGTTTTTGAAGTCTGAACAATTTCACTTGCAAACCAAAAGGAAACAAAACTGCGCATGCTTACCAACTATCTTAGAGTAAATAATCCAAGGATGCTGATCTCACAGTCAAAATACCCTTTATATCTATGGTAGAAAGTGGAACAGAGTACAGAAACACAACACAACAAACATTTGGAAGCAACTCTTAGAATTACTATTTTATTCTACCCATGCACACCATTTTCTTCAGGGCTCACGGCTACAGACCCTTCCATCTAACCTCTGCCAGCGGGACTACTCGCACTAACGGATTTGCTCACCTGCCCGGCGTTTGCAGGACCAACTCTTTGGCTGGCCTACAGCAAGGCACAGCCGAGACAACAGAAAACCTCACAACAAACACTGTCGGCTCTACAAATCTGCTCGATAAAACAAACATCAACCAGGAACAGTGCAATTGCTACAGACGGATTTTTGAGAGCTGCTTTGTTTTCCATGCAGCAGCTACAAGTAAACAAATAAATCCCCCCATGCATTTTAAGACGCACGGAAAAAACGCATGAAAACCCAAGACCACAATCTCTGTATAAAACATCCAAATTTGCAGTTGCAAAGGCCATTTGAACTTCACTTCCCCTGCTTCTTCCTCAGACAGTTTCCTATTCGCGATTTTCTTGACCTAGCCGTAAGCCTCAAGGCACCCAAATGCATCCTGAGCTCGAGACTAGGCTGTCACACCAACAACCGGCCATCCTCCTGGTTTGCCGAGCAGCACACACAATTCTGTTTAAATAAATAAGTAGAAAGAGTAGCTGGCAGTCACAATGCTAGGAACTCATGGTTTTTGAAAGCAAAACACACGCCACAGGCCACGAGCACGAGTTTTCTGCTTTGTGTTAATAGATACACACCTGCGTACCCATCCTTTCTAGTCTGAATGTGACCAGAAAGTCCCTGCTCATAATTCAGAAAATGAATGAAATTTCCACTTTGAGAAAACAAACCAACCAATAAAACAGGGTCACTCAATTGCCCAAGGCCCTGCTGAAGAACTGAGGAACTACATATGTATATATATATCCATACATCTATATCAGTAAAGTGGGGGGGAGGATTAAAAAAAACAAAAAACACCACGATGCCACAGTACACAGCAGGCTGAATGGAACAGCAAAATACCAAAATGTGTGTTCTCCCATTTAGATATCATCGCTTACCCTCTCCCTCCACGCTGTAATCCTTGTTACTACATTAGACTGCCCTTCAAAAATGGACAAGTTTTCCAGATTCCACAAGTTGAAATTAGTTGCCTACAGACAGATAAACCATCCAGTGATCTTCTGGGAAGTACTGATCATTTCCAACCACTACATTAACCAAAGTAAAAATTCAGGACAGTTTACCTATTAAACTACCACATATTTTAAAATATTGCTGGTTTCTCAGATTCTTTAAGTTTAATTTGGCTATGCATTTAAAAAAAACATAAAATGCTACTAAGAAAAGATGAACAGGAATTACAGGAACAACTTTAACTGTTTAGAGAAGCAGTTAAAATGAGCAGAAGTGATCATGAGTGTTTATTAATTACCTTCTGTAGGTTACTCAAAACCAAACTAGATTTTTCTCCTTATTTGTACATATCCCCGTATCAGTTAGTGGTAGTATATATATATATCTCGAAGGCCATAAAGCTGCTGCTATTTATCATCCATTAATTAACCATATAAGCCACACTGACCAAGTCATCGAGTGAGAAGACATTTTATCACAAACTAAGAGATCACCAACCAAAACTACTTTTCCTTACCTGCAAATCCACTATTTACTAGTGCATAAAATACGAACATATCAAAGCTATGTAAGAATTCGTTTCAAGCAATTACTTTCACAGAATTTTAAAAATTGTCTGAATGAAATATTGTAAGCAAAATACAGAGTTTGAGCATTTTCCATATATTAAAGTTATTTTCATGCAATGGAGCAGCGTGTTAACTTGGCCGCCTTTTCTAATCACATTGATGTAGCCCCTGAATAATTATGCCACCAGCACTACATTTTCATAAGACTCTTAAACCAACAGCTTATAAGCTTCTATTGTCACCTATGATGAAGAAAACAACCTACTGTGAATGGACACAAGGCTGTAAAAAGCCCAATTATCCGGACAGCACTAAGGACCACCAACCCCAGGCTGTAACTAGAACGGCCTTCGACAGTTTTGCTCAGTCTCTGGAAAAAATTTTCATGACGCAACCTGCCCTACAAAATCCACAGCCGCTCAGATTCGGTGTAAGAGCCCAAGTTTAGAGAAAGAGTGAAAAAAAAGAAAAGAAAAGAAACTAGAAAGGAGCACTGTTTTCTACCCATCCAAGAACAAACCACAAACACTGAACTGCAGCACACAAATGAAGTACTGGTTTCAAAATGATAACGTTCAGTGCTTTCTCTGTGCCTTGTGACACGCTCAGGAGCAGCGGTATTTTAGAGGGACTACTACTACTCCTCTTTCCAGTAGACAAACCTCTCCCTCCCTGCTCTCCTGTAGCGCAGGGCTGAGTATGCCCTGCCTGAACAAGCCAGCAAAGATATATAGGGTAACTGGGAGAGCAGAGGAATGTTACTAAACCCACCACATATCTAAATATATTTCTGAAATTACGTTTAGAGTACACCAAGAAAAATGTAAGCAAATCATTAAATGCCCTAAGCTCGAGAAGACTTCTTTCTTTTTTCCAGGCAGGGTACGGCACAAGCGAACGGCAACAGACACAGCAGTGCTGGGGATGCCTGCGTAACACCTCTGGAAATCTGGGAAGCCCAGGTGAAATACGGGTCAAGTTACAAAGGGAGAATTTCAGAGACTACCAAAGCATCATTAAATTCATATGGATTTTGGAGAGGCCAGCGGCTCCACCGTCTTGCTGCACTCCATTTAATTATTGATGGGCAGTTATAACCCTCAGCCTGAACAGCTCTGGTCTCTCCATCTTGGAATTCACTCCTGTCTCCTTTCAGCAATGAAAGCCAAGGTAGCAATGGGCACAAACTGAGGCACAGGAAGTTCCGTCTGAACATGAGGAAGAACTTCTTCCCTCTGAGGGTGACAGAGTACTGGAACAGGCTCCCCAGGGAGGTTGTGGAGTCTCCTTCTATGGAGATATTCAAGACCCACCTGGACAAGGTCCTGTGCAGTCTGCTCTAGGTGACCCTGCTTCGGCAGGGGTGTTGGACTAGATGATCCCAGAGCTCCCTTCCAACCCCGAACATTCTGTGATTCTTTGATTCTGTGACCTTGAAATGACTTAGCTTATTGCAAAGGGTAGAGGTGACTTGTAGTGTAAACTACCCCAGAAAGGAGGCAGTATTTCAATTTCATGATTACAAGCCCTTTGGTTGTAATGCTATTTGATTTTAGCATTGTAAACTACTTTCTTACTCTAATATATCACTGCTTCTGAGATATAGCTAAAATTCAGTCAAGACTGCTAATAGCAAATTAACTTAATATTTCAAGAAATTTTAGAGTATTGTTACTAAAAATAATTTGCAGTAAATAAAAGCATTAATTGTTCAGTTGCTTAGTGCTGTGTTACATGACCAAGTGTGTCCATAACTATCACTGTCCATGCACATACACTCTTCCACACGTGCACATACAAAATTTGCCTTTTTTTGTGTTGCACTTCTCTAATGTGTAGCTTGAGACAGTGTCTTGGATCTGCATTTCATAAGCAGCCAGCCACCCCTCCCCCATCCAGTTGCTTTGTAGCCTGTCCCTGTTGGTGAAGTCCTGGCTTCCCTTGTCACCCTGTGACTCTTGCTGACCTGAAGCAGCACTTTCAGCTTGGGGAAGCAGAGTAGCTGGCACTGAATAAGCAATTCTTAGTATTTTTGGGTGTTCAACTACACTTCGTGAGGTAATTACTTTTGGAAACACCAGTTCAGCACAGCCAAGGACAAGAGTGAAAAGAGATGCAGAGTTTCCCAGCAGGGACAGCTGGGGATGCTGATTAAGAATGGAAGAATCTGTTTGGGAAAACAAATCTGCTTGAGCCCCAGTTCTGTAAAAATTTCGTATTAATTCCTGTGTTTGTGAAAATATTTGTGTCCCTCACAGGCAGAGGGGCTGGGATTTTTTTTGTTTCTTTGCTTTTGCCACCATCCAGTTTTCTTCCAAGAACCATGGTCTGGTGACTGCAAAATGTTGAATTACTTGTCTGCTCACATCCATGTGGAGTCGCTAATAGTGCCGTTCTCTGACAGCATTTTTGGCAACCCCATGAAGCATCTCCTACAGGAGCAGCAGTAAATGTCGTGGCACAGAGAATAATGGTACGCAGCGAACCAGAAGAGAGATTTAAATATTGGCAACAGTTTATGCTGTTTTCAGTTGCATATCTTTATCAGGGCTGCTATTAGCACCCTTTCTCTTGAAACAAAGCAATCGTATACTAGATTTTGTAAACCAGAAGGTTGCCCAGGTTACCGAGAGAAGCTGAAGTTAACATTGTAATGAAGAAAAATAATGAGAAGCAGTGAGGGTGTGTATAAAGTCAAGTTATTTTGTAGACAAACTTTACTTAACAAGCACACTGTACATGGGTTTCAAGGCCACACGTGCAGGGCAGCTGTTCCTTTTCCTCTGGTGATGGGAAAGGATACTGTCCATTTGAATCAGGTGGTGACTTCAGATTACTAGTACATTTGAGCAACCCTTCCACATTTCCAGAAAGTCTGAGGTGGACTATACTTCTGCCGTTTTCCCTCAGAATAAGCCAATAACAAATCTGTCAGACACTAAGAAATCTCTTTTTTGAAAAAAATCCCCAAGCACAACAACCCCCAAAACCCAACAGCTGTTAGTGAAGACTAGCTTGGTACAGATCCCTGAGATGGTTACTTGTTGAGTCATATGAAAAGTTCCAGAGCCTGTTTCTGAAAATCTGGGAATACCTTGCTCACAATATTTTTCAGTATTTGGAAATTCATGTGCTGTCCATTGCACTGATTCCTCACTAGTATGGGACAGTCACGTTAATATATATAATGATTTCTGGTAATGCTCACCACTAGTCTCACAACATATAAAGCACTTTTGTGTCACAGTAGGCCTAAAAGGAGATTGCAGAACAGAAGGAAAACATTGAGTCCAAGCCAAGAAAGAACAAATACTATCTCATTAACTGAATGACACAGTTTGGAATAAATATCTAATGTTGCTACATTGGTAGTGGTGTTATTAATCAAAGACAGCGTAATGGTTTTTATAGCATTGCCTCTGGTTTGGGAGTGTTTAATAATCATAATGAAAACATATTTCAAATGAGCTCTTCTGTCATCTGGATTTTCCCATCAACTTTGGCAGACGTAGACGTACTCAGAGAAAGTATAACTTTTTTTGGAGGGACTGTGTAGTCCAGACAGATTATGTATCTTGGTGACATGGCTTCTGGAGATCTCACTAGAAGCTAGTGCCTTTGGAAACTAAATTAAGCAAAATCAAAGCAAAGACAATTATCTTAAAGTGCAGAATTATGCTGAATTAGAGCCCTGAGTGAAAGAAGCTGTTCAAACGATCACCTACATTTAAAATATGAATTATTTCTTTATGTGGAAGGAATAGGGATCACCCCCTGCCACAGCATTTCCCATGAACACAGGAGATCTCTCTGCCATTTTTATAAAAGTCTGTTGTATGGACATTAAGAGGAAAGAGCCTGGATAAACTCAGTTAAAGTGAAAGTCAGAGTTTAACCCACTCCAGCAAGTGTGTCAGGAGCTACAGGTGACTGTCTCCTCTCTGCCTCCAGTGTCTGCTAGTTTATACATGCCTTTTTAAACACAGAAATAATTTTTGGGTCCCACAGTAGCACGCTGGGGCCTTTCTGCCTCCCTCCAGAGACCAGGTGAGAGTGACACTGACAGTCAGGTCTCAAAGGAAGAGGTGAGGTGTTTGCAGCTGCCTCCTTTTCCTCCCATTTTTCCAGTGAATTTTCTACATACTGGGTACCATTGGCCACCTGCTGTCATGCCGATAGAGGCAAAATTACTCCTGCTTTCTGCAATAACTAAGCCCTGAGGCAGAAATCGTTCCTGGGTGAACTCAGTCCATCATATATAAATATATGTGGTTGAGAACAGCGCAGAAACTCAGGATCTTCTTGCAGACTGGAGCCAAAGTGAGTCTGCCTCAACTAATATCCTAGAGGGACAGGATGAAGGAAGTTTTTCCAGCATAGAAAAGGGCATGATCTAAAACTAAACCAAAACAGAACAAAAAGAACCCCAGCCATATAACCAGTAATGCTGCAAGAAAATGTCAGCACCGTAAGAGCTGGGTGAAGTGAAGCATGAGAGAAGTGAAGTATTTTTCACTAGAGGGCAACATGGTATCAGAAAAGTGGATGGATGCTCCCCTGGAAGACAGTGAAATATGGGGACAAGAGCATGCCACCATATGGAGGAGAGACTTCAAAATAACAAGGCAGCCTAGTGAAGCACAGCAGAATGAGAAACAGTTTTACTGCCCTTAGTCATCATATTGACTCTCTGGCTAAGTCAGAGAGGGGAGTGGGAGTAGAAGAGGAGAATGTGGCTGCTGTGATTCAATCTACAATACAGTCAGACACAAGCTCTTCCTGAATGAGGGTGAAGTGATAGAATCATTCATGACCAAGGTGCAGAAAGGGGGAAAAAATAAACATAAAGTACTGACTGTCTGAGTTTCAAATAAACCTCTGGATTAGTGACATCTATAGCTCCTACCAGAAATGCTGTTAGTCTCTTACAAAAGAAGTCTAGAGGTTGTCAGTCCATAAATTTTCAGTTGATTCCAATCTCAGCACAACACACTTAGAAAAGTTACCCCTTAAACCACTCCATGGCTGTCTGAGAGTGACAGAAAGAAGGGGAGAAACAGCGTTTCTGTAACTTGTGACATATATTTTGTTAACAGAAGTCAATATTAAACTACCGAATTTGTGAAATAACACTGTTTTAAAACATGTATAAATGAATTTTTAAATTTGGACTTCATATTTGACCAACTTTGATCGTAGAATAGTGGAACATGAATCTAGGATAACAGACTGCTGGGGATTAGTCTTAAAAGAGCATTAAAGGCTTCTATGTAGAGGAAATTATTTTAACTCCATCCAGAATGCGAACATAATCACCTAACCTGCTTAGGACACAGGGATGGATCCCCGGCCCTAAGGTAAAACAATTAAAACGACCTGGTGTCTTCATCCAGAGCATATTGGCCGGATCTACACCACAGAGCATCTTTCTTCGCTAGGCCCCATGGGATCCTAATAAATTAGTTAATTACTGCATGAAATTATTTGTGAAATACTGTAAGAATTTGTTGTAACCTGCAAGAACTGTGTTTTTGTATATTTGCGTGCTACAGTTCAGTCCATCTATTTTTTTTGCTGTGAATGTAAAGAGCAGCTCTGTTTTGCTCTGTCTCCTCCCAGACTGCCCCTAACTCTTCTCCCACCTGCTCCGCGTAGGAGTTGACTCTGGCACTCCTCTTCCTGCTTTCACTGAGCTGATCTAACTTGCTAAGTTTACAGAATACACGCACTTGTTTTGGTGTGTTAGTTTTCTGTCAGTTCAGTGAAACAAATACTTGTGATGGAGACTGCTGGGAATCAGATCTGGCACAAGGAAACCAGCAGCAGCTGGTAGGAGCAGGATGGCCCTTTCTCTGCCACGAGGAGACATTGCATGGTCTCAGCTGCATCGCTGAAATGTGCCCTTAATCCACTTAAAATTAATATAAATCATTGGTACATAACCTATGTGCACTGAGGAGATCTTGACAATCAGACCTGTCCATTCATTAAAGATAATTACATTTTTTGATATCCAGAATTTGACAAAAATTATCAGTATTTTTTTGGGTGTTCCTTTTTCTCCTCATGTCAATTCATAATAATTTTGAAAAGTTTAGGTGAAAGGAAATATGTAGCAAAGATCCTGGAGAGATTTTTAAGTGTTCTGCATTTCCCAAGGAAAGCCAAACTTCACCTTCTTGGATTTAGTAAGATATGCATAGTAAAGCTAAATGCAAAATAGTTGAACATCATTGGAAATAATAGTCAGGATCCACAACAGGAAAGAGGTGTTCTCCAATAAAAACACAACTGTTCTTTCTAAATAGAAGTGAAGCGAATAACTAATTGCCATTTCTGAAATGAGCTTTATTCTCTTGTTTACTACACAGTAAACCAAGAATAATTCCACTGTATTGTACTGTGTTAGTCATGTGAAAGTGATTCAACCGAAGTAGAACTTGTGCTTTTGCTTTATTACTGGATATGAAGAGTAATGAGTTGAAACAGTAATGTCAATCCTTCTGAACGGACAAAATTGTTTCATTTGGGAGACCATTCTGGATCCAATATAATTGCATTTGGAACTAATTTTGTCCTTATGCTACATAGGACAGAATTGCTCTTATTGCTGTGCATGTGTTTACAACCTTTGGCACACTAGGATGCAATTATTTTCTGGGATCCAGGTACTTGACTAATACAAATAATTATAGCTGTGGCATGGAGGCTATATTTTATAGTTGAACATAACAAAAACCATGAAAGAATTGTTATAATTCATAAAATATACAGTGAAAAGACATTATGAGGCTGCATAATTCACTAACATTAATTCAGTCATACTGATTGGGACCAGAATTCTGTCTGTCCAGTGACCTCCCTTTGATGGCAGCATAGAGCCAAGAGAAGATTGCACAAACTGGGCAAACATAAATTCTACTTCCTCCCGTTTCTCTTCCAGGCATTAAACTTTTACACGGACTATGTGAACCAGAAATGGTTTTATGTATTTAAGTAACACCAATTGATTTCATTCCTGTGGGCTTGTCCATTCATCCTTTGAATCCATGCAGACTTTTAGCACTGGTCTCTTCTGGCAAGGAGTCTCACATCTTCCCCATGTGTTATGTGGAAAACCACCTTCTTTTATTTGCTTTTAACTCCTTTTTCATTTGATGTCACCTATTTCCTGTTCTGGCAAAGACAGTAACAGATCAGTCCTATTCACCTTCTTTGTGCAAGAGATTTTAATGTACCTGTAGGTCGTATCAAAGAATCACAGAAGGGCGGGGGTTGGAAGGGCCCTCTGGGGGTCATCTAACCCAACCCCCCTGCCGAAGCAGGGTCACCTACAGCAGGCTGCACAGGACCGCGTTCAGGCGGGTCTTGAATATCTCCAGAGAAGGAGACTCCACAACCTCCCTGGGCAG
>Ga0181612_102602_pt1 | contig 20712 bp, 9 predicted proteins | sample HoacroProtozoa21_FD_119630 | JGI IMG/M metagenome (GOLD analysis project Ga0181612, IMG submission 119630) | Hoatzin crop microbial communities from Cojedes, Venezuel. Combined Assembly of Gp0051906, Gp0051904, Gp0051908
CAGGTTGCCCAGAGAAGCTGTGGATACCCCCTCCCTGGCAGTGTTCAAGGCCAGGTTGGTTGGAGCTCTGAGCAACCTGGTCTGGTGGAAGATGTCCCTGCTCATGGCAGGGGGATTGGAACCAGATGATCTTTGAGGTCCCTTCCAACCCTTACCACTCTATGATTCTATGAAACATACAAGCCAAGATACTCTAGTTCCGTTACATGTTCTTACGGTTATAAATGCCTGTGCTCATAAGCTGCTCCAGTCCTTCCAAATATCAAATTCCTTCCCCAACCCAACGAGTTCTCAACAGAGCATCCCATTAAAACTGTTGTATGAATTAAACACTGCTAAAACAAACTAATTTTTCTTAGATTTGTATGAAAACAGCCAAAACATTTTTGCTAAAGTTTCCCCCAAAAGTCTGCTCAGGAAGACAATTATGAGAAAATATTTGAGACCCAATGGTAGCAATTTGGCAAAGTAGAAGAAAGCAAACCCACACTATATATTACAACAGAAAATGATACACTTAACATGGGGCACAATCACCGCAACTTGTAATAGTGCAAACAGACTTGTAACTCAAAATGAACTTTTACACACATTTTACATTTCTCTACACTGACAGTTTTTTGTCTAATGGATGTCTGTGGGACCTCTGGCAAACTCCACTTTCACATAAAAAAAGTGCAAACATTTCAGAAGATTAGTATTGCCCTCTACACTAACAGCAACACTGTCCAGGTTTTGTTGCTATCCAGAGCAGTCATTTTATAAGTCACCTTAAATTATTAATTTCTTTCTTCATCTACATTTCTCTTTTTAAAATATTCTCAGTGCACCAAAATTTCAAACTGAGGCAAACATAAAGCAAATACAGGCCGTGTAACACGTACTTTATTGTAGAGCGAGCAACACAAACCCCAATACTTCATCCTTCACAGGAGGCTATATATTGTTCACTTGGTAATAAAGTGTATAAATTACACTTTGATTTTCTTGTTTCAATTCTCTTTACCATGCCTGGTGTGCTGATGCGTTGAGAGAATTTGCTTTTTTGAAGTTTTGCTGACAGCGTTACAGAACCATTTTCTCTGGAGCACCTTTCTCAAACTTGTTTTTTGAAACCCTTTTTATACTACACCAATTTTGCTACCTCTGCAAAAAAATATTACTTGCCTGAGGGTTTTTCTTCTTCTTTCAGTCATGCTGCCAGGGGGGCTGATTGTTTCTAATTGCTGAAGTCAAAACTCCCTGAAAATGGACTATTCAAGCTGAAGAGCATTTCACATGAGCACGGCAGGTTTTCCAGTCACCTTATTTGTCTATATTATTTACTAACACAGTTACTAAGTGATGGAGATTATAAAATCATTTAAGCTGGCTGCATTGACAGCCTGGGCAGAAAAATAATTCTATTGCTTGAGATTCCAGAATGCCAATCATAGAATAAAGCATCTGACCATTTAGTGAAGAGTATGGCGTAAATAAAACAAATGGATAGAAATGACATACATAGACAGGTCTCTAAAAGCTAAGTTATCAGTGCAGGAATTTCTCACATGAGTCATTTAACCAAATTTTCTTGTTTTCACTATGCAAGTGGAAAAAAAGATTCTGTCTTAAACTTGATGGGAAGACTATTGGAAATCCTTTGTGCATTTACAACATTAAACTGTATCCATTGGACATCTAAATGTCCACTTCATCATTTGTATCATTTTCTCCCCTGTGAAGAATCGCTCCTCTACGTTCTATTATCTATAATTTCATTGCATCAGGCAAGAAAGTTTCATCCGTTTCTCTGCTACAGCCTGAAACGTGCATATATAGTACAATACAGAGGTATCTGAAATTAAGATAGGGTTACTGATCTGAGTGAATTCAAGACTGAGTGTAAATACGATGACTAAAGTATGCTGTTGACTTCCAATTATACTTTTACTTTCCTTTACCGTTTATCATAGCCTCAGCACACGAATGTTTCCCTGCACCACATCTTTTTTTTTTATTACGGTAGCTCTGAATTTTTTGTTTAACCTTATAAAAACCTGGGACTTTCAAACAGTGCGGCTGGCTGCTATCTGCTAGCAACTGATAGGCTTAATAAATTATTCCCTGTATTTAAAGCGTAATGATGTTTCTGGGCTAGGCACGGTGTGGGCTGCATGATGCGAGGCTGGAAAAGGAAGGGGTAAAGGCAACCTCTTCGTGTACTAGCACTGAGCCAGTGCTGCAGCAAACACCTGGGACTGCCTGGGCAAGCTGCTTTTGAGATTCCTTGTGCAGACATTCATCCAAGTGTAGGTCAAAATCTGAAAGAACCATAGAAAACCACAGCTAGAAGAGACTGCAAAAAACAATGCAGTAAGCACCTCTTCCCTAATCAAGGATTATTTGAGGTGTGTCACATGCTATTCTTATAAATCTTCAAAGGTGGAGGGGCCACACGTTCTCCAGGTAAACTTTTCCAGAGCGTCACTATTCCCAGTATTGAGAAGTCCGACTTCATTCAGCACTGATGTGATTAGCCTATTATTGCTTTTTCTATACATCCATAATATATAGCTCATTCCATTCTTTCTGTGATAGGTTTTTACATACTACTAGGCACTTCACATCTTCACTCGTATGTCCCTTCCAACTAAACGACCCAGTTTCAGTTCTTCCCATAAGTCAGGGACGTCTTATCATTTTCTTTTTTTACTGCTGGAGACTCTCTTGAAAGGAAATATACTTGAAAAATGTTTACTACACTTGAAAAACTATAATATATAGTTTCTGACAGAAAAAGATGAAGTGATTACAAGTCCTGTGATAGAATGTTTAACTGGCACAACAAAATCTCCAATGTACAATACCCTGAAAAAAGTTCATAAACACTAACCTAGCAGCAATGGATGTCAGCCTCATTCAGCAAGATATCTTAGTCATTTCACAGTTGAAGTAAAATTGATTAATCATGCATTGAACTAGAGGGAAAGAAATAGAAAGAATCACATCAAAGACAGAAAAAGGTAAACTAGACTGAAAGAAGGTTTTTGAGTTGGACAAAAACATTCTGGGGGATAAGAAGGAAAAAACACAAGCTAGCAAGAGAACACCACGTGAAACAAGTAAGTGGAAGATAATACAGTTTCAGAAAAGTATGCAGAAGCCTATGGAAAGAGTTATCAAAATACCTGTGACTGCCAAAACTCTTGAAAAATAAAATAAAAAATAAATAAATAAAAATATCAGGATAAAACCAGACAGACAGGATAAAGGCACAGATGACGAAGAACAAGGGGAAGTACATGGAAGAAACAAAGAGGTTTCACAATTTCCCTTTCAGGAATTTTGCCACAGGAGTCAAGAACAAACATTTCATGCTTTTCTATTTCAAAACAAAAGGTACTGGAAAGAATAGATACTGCCTTCTGCTGCAGTATCTCTCTGTTTTCTGCTTCTGCTGTGAGTCTGACCCAACCCAGTTTCCCGTTAGTCTCTGTGCCCAGAGCCTTAAAAGCAGTAACATTCCCTCTTCCAAACATGTGTGACCTGTTCGAGAGCAAAAAACCCGCCTGAACCCACGGAAACAGAGCAGACATTTGACAAATATCTCCAAGCTTTTGTCAAAATAGATTTCCCCCAAAGAGAGGCTAGGGAGTTAGCATAATTTAACGGTGCACATTTATGTGAGGGTTAGTATCATCACCAGCACAGTTTGCGTGTTTCGTGTCACAGAAACATCTAGAGTTTGATAAGGGATTTTCATATCGGAAATAGCGTATGGCCCATATTGAGATTCGGAATTGTGTAAAATAATACCAGTGTGTAATTATGCATGCTTTACTTTAAACAGAGAAAAATAAAGATGCGCAAATTAATAAATAGAGATTACCTCAGAGCAGCAGTTTTCCCATTTCTGTGAGTACATGTCACCTGCCTGGTTTGGAACCCAATTTGTATGTCCCAATATTTGTTCTCTTGTCTATTCTGTCTGTTTCGATTCCTCTTCTTCTTAATTAACTCACGAGCCTCAGGATCCCGAACAGCCTTTTCTCTGTCCTTTTCCTTGTCTTTGTTCTTCCCTCTTCTCCTTGCCTGCCTTATTTGTCTCGAATGGGGCACTGAGCATGCACTCCAGGGTCCCACGTTTAGGCTATACAGGCTTTCTTCAGCAGCGCACGGGCTAGACTGACAGATCTGGAACTCGGTGAGATTAGGACAAGCAGACCCACCGAACTGCGGTGGAGCCACAACGTGCCGAGTTCGATGCTGGAGCCCGTTGCCGCAGGTCTTGGAGCACTCCGACCAGGGGGCGAATTCGGCCACGATGCAGTCCTGCCGGCACGGGATGAGGCACGCCTGCTCCTGGCGGGGCTTCGGCTCAAAGTACTCGCAGATGACATCCTCAGCTGGCACCCCGTTGGACTTCTGGATACAGGTGATGTCCCTCGTCTGGATCCCTTCCTCCCCTCTGAGGCACTCCAGGGGCTTCTCATGGCTGCGGGAGAGGACGGGCCGGCACTGGTTCCAGTTGCCAATCTGCCAGTCGTACAGCTCCTTGTGCCAGTCGCAGACCCGGAAACAGCTCTGCTGGTTGTCCGGCCGCTCGGGTTGCTTGCAGTTCGTGGGCAACGTGGTCCAGCCCTCCACATGGGCGCACCACACCGCTCGCGTCTGGATGCCACCTGGACCGCATTCATCTCCCATGCATCTGCCCCACGGACCTGGAAAACAAGAGAATATGCTAACTTTGCACACGTAATTGTTTTTCTGCTGTGGTGCAAAACCAAACTCACAGAACCAGTTTTGTGTTTCCTACATATCTAAAAATTTATTTCTTGGAGAAACTCCAACTTGGAAAACACAAAACAAGTATGGAATTATTCTTCATCTCCTGTTTTTATGATTATAGATACGTTTCACCTTTTGTCCTAGACAAATTGAAAATTTAGGTTCAAGAACTTTAATCACATTAAAGGACTAAGAACTGAGCAATCACAAAGCCATCACATAATTTTGACTAGCAAGATAGAAGCCAAAGTCCTCCCCTCCACAGCATGAATCTGATCTTATCTCTCACCTAGATGAATGCTCTTTCCTGGAATGTTTTGATTTTTTCTTCGCATTTCTACTGCACTACTGTTTATACCCTGATGCCAATTAATATTACATTCTTTTTTCTTCCACGTTGTGTTAAATAATGAGAAAAACAACATATTATATTTTGAAAAATAGAGGTAATTTCAGGTAGGTCACTTCTATTCTTTCCTTTATCATAACTAAAATAAAAATTAAAAGCCAGTTAAGGAGTGTTTGTTCCACATAATCTATGACATGATTATACAGAATAAGTTCTTGAAGACACAGAAATATCAGCTGGGAACTCTCCAAAGGACAGAAGTTATTGCTTTTTTTAAATCTCTAAGGTCTATGGTAAATACTCAACATGTTGTTATAATTAGTGTCAACAAAAACAATATCCTTGAAAGCTGATATGGTTGCTTTTTATATGATTAAAAACTGTAATATTCACCCAGTCCAACTCACAAAATCTATGAATCAGAGGGTACAAAACCTGTATTTTTCAGGTTTTTTTAAGACACCCCCTCATATACACTGTCCATTGACTCTAGTATGAAAGAGGAAAAGAACAAGCAGTTCAGAAAAAGACCTGTAACCATTTCCCAAAGAAAAGATGTTTATCTGCAAACAGTTGATCGCATAGAAGACATTTTCTCTGACTGAGAAGTGCTCATGTTCCATGAAGAAACTGGGGCCAGGCCACGCGATCCTCATTCACCTGAATGACTCCAGTAACAAGAATATTTGTGTGAGTAAAGTTGTGGAAGATGCTGTGTTGAGCCTTTGTTATTTTCAAAGCAGGTTAACAGAATAATTCTGGAACTACACAAGAGTAGGTTAAACAAACTATTCGCAACACTTTCTTATTGAATGACTGGAAGGAATATGAAGCCACATCTTATTACTGATTCCCATGAGCTTTAAAACTCTCATTGACTTCAACACAGTTTTCAGGTGTTTGTCCAACATTAACTTCAGTAGCAGTTTGGGAATGGGCTGATGATAGGCCATAACACTTCGCCTGTGTTTCTCATTGCCTCTTTTTTAAGTGGACGCCACAGCCGAACTGTTTGTTTGTAGTTTTAAAATCCTAAGCATTAATACACCATAGTGATGCCATCTGGCAGAGACCAATTCAGCCCATGGAAACTCCTCCGTATTTTTCGCAGATTAAGTTTGAATTAGCGTTTCCAAGGTTTAGCTAGCTATCCAGAAAAATAAATGTATATTAAATACAAATACTTTTCAGTTTCCATTTCAGCAAGATTACCCTACTTTATCTCTAACCAGCCTTCCACATATGACATAATCGTTGTATTTAATTTAGGTGTATTTACACTGAGTTAGGAGATATCATTTCCTCAGAACACCACTTTGAACACCTGCCAACTTTAAAAGAATAAAGACAGCAGAAAATCTCTAACTAAAGCAGAGATACCAAAATAATCATGATTGAAATAAAGCTAAATTGTTCATCCTGCAAACTATAAAGTTCTGTCTTATCAGATCACTGTATCTTCTGTATACTTTATGTGTTCAGTGAAGAAATTCCTTTTCTTAAAGATCAGGTCTGTACTGTACTACAGATGAAAAATTTGCCCTTTTGGGATTCTACCAAACTTCCAATGATCAGTTATAGAACAAAACACATTGTACCTAAAAATTGTGCTTATCATCTAAGTATCTTCAGTCCAATTCATTGACATGTTTATACTAACGCAAATGATAAAAATATCAGCCTCAATGCGCTAAGGACTGTCTTTGGCAATGTAAATATGAAAAAAATCTGTATGTGACTGTGATAATTGGGCAAAAATAAGCTCTTTCCTAAGATTAGAAGAATATTGTTTTTAGAACTGGATCCAAAGTAATGATGAGGTGCACAGATAGGCTTATGCATTAAGTTGCATTGTTTTTTCTTTTGATGTGAAGGAGTGTGCAATTTTATAAAAGCATTGCCAGTGAGTACTAACAAACTACATTTACACGAAACTTTGAGCAACCTACTACTCAGCGCCTCTAGGTTCACGTAGTTGTTGACATAGAGCTATTAGTGATGTATCTGACCACCCTCCTTATCTACATTAAGTTGATTTTTAAGTTTAAATACAAAATAATCCGTTTAGAGTACAAGGCTAAAAGTACATCACAAGCTAAAATCTTCACTGTGCTGCACACTTCTTTATATGATTATAACAAAAGCAAGCCACAGCTTTGGGGCAGGGATCTGTTTAGGCTTTCTCCTTAGTGAGCCTCCTCAAAAGACTAAACTTGCCCAAAACAAATTTCATTTGCGCAGAAATCTAAAACTTGTGGAGGGGGGAGATATTAACGAAAGCAAGGTGAAAACAAAAGCAAGAAACAACAAAATAAATGAGTTATACACAATTCTTCCTCTGCTCACTAAGCCTCCGTGGTGTCTCTGTGCTTCCCTCCCATACAGCAATTTTCTGAGTGGCAGCAAACTCTGTCCTGTGTGCTCTGGCCTCTACAAATCCCTTCCCCTCTGCAGTTTGGCCACCTACTCCCCGCCATACCTCCACACTCTCTCAAATTTTCTCTGTTTTCTATGCTATCTCCTCCACCTTTGTAGATGGCTCCACCAACTACTTGTTCAACAAATGTAACACCTATCAGGAACAAAAAAGTATAACCAGTACCATTCTTCAAAACTAGCCACATTTCTCTTTGGGGTTATGGAAGATACAGGGGGGAAAAAAACCCAAAACCATAACACTTCCATACTCAGTGGTCCCTTAGAATAAGAGTTTCAACCTAACTTCCAATTAATTAATTTCACAAAACCTACGAATATCTCAGCAATCTCAACAGCTTTAACACAGTTGTCTCATTTGAGTGGAAGAAGAGGAATTGCCATTTTGTTACTTTCTTTAACTTTTAAGATTTTTTTTTTTAAATTGATGTATTTCTAGCAACATGAACAGAAACTTCATTTCACCAAAAATATTCTGAGAAATAAAAAACCTTTTTTTTCTTTTGGAAACAGTTTCTGGCATCCACATTAACCAATATATCCATCAGTTTTCGGTTTCATGTTGCTTTGAAATCTTCAGTTAAATGATCCACATTTTCTTGTAGGATCACAAGTTAACCTCACTGTTAACCTCAAGCACGTGCCGAGGAACATTGTTGCCATATGTTCTTTATACAGACTCCACAAAAAGAGAGAGAGAAGCGCCTCTGCAATTCCCTTTACAGGTACCCATAGCTCTCTATCAATTATGAAAAAAGCCTACAATAATTTGCTTCTAACCTAAGTGGCCCCAAACACATTGCAAGCATCAAGGCCAGACATGGTTCTCATTTGAAAATAATCACAGAAAATAATGAAAATAAATATATCTGAACTGAGCAAAGGGGCTTTGTGACTTTGTCCAAACAACAAGAAATGCATCCCAAAGTAGTCCTAATCCACTGTTAATTTTTTTTCCTCATTGCCACAGATTGGAGAGAAAGCATCCCACACATGCTTACAGTATTTCTTTGCCCACTGATCAAGACACCACTGAAGATACATGATGAAAAAACAGTGAAAGTAGAGACTTTGAATCATTCTCAGAAGTATGAGAAAACCACGTACAGATCACCTGCAACATGCTTTTGATATCATATTATTATGGGCAGTACATTTATCAGAACATTTGTAAATGTGAAATTTGGGGATAAAATTAACCTTTCAGAAACTTGTGTAGCATAGGTATGCAACTCAACAATGAAAGAAACCAGCAGAACACATCGCAAAGGGTCTCATCCACCACCATCGCTTAAAGGCTGCAGGAGGTGGGGGGTAGCTGCTCTTCCACAAATCCTCAGAAAGTCTTTAGGAAAGCTGTCAAGCCTAATGAAGGCCTCATATGATGTTTTAATTTGCTCTTTATGAATATCCTTTAGGTTCTCTCTTTCCCACTGAAGCAGTGTTCACGCAGACATTCTGTTCTCCCTGCTGTGCACTGATCAAGTTACGCCTGGGCAACGGGATGTACGCGTGAGACCATTTTGCACCAGGGAAAAAAACCTGCTGCTGTGAATGCAGAGTAGTTTTTCTTAGGATTGTATTTTAAACATATTTAGATGAATGAGTCATAGTTTACTTGTAGTGATCATTTATCTGCTCTTTGTCTAATCAGTGTATTACAAATGGCAGTTACAGAAATAAAGAGGAAGCTTGCTTCTTTTTTGTTGTTGGGAGTTGTCACAGAAGTCTTGGAGAGTTTAAAATGTCATTTGTAATTCTTTGTCTTCTAAAGAGATTACTGCAATATACAACATTAAGATTCCCTCTAAGTTTCTGGAAGATTAACATTTATTTTCGTTAGGGAGCAGGAAAGTAAGTGAATTAATCATTACTGCAAGTTTATTCTGAAAATTCAGGGAGTGACCACAATGAAGTCAAAAAATCAAGACAAAAACCCCACTAAACCCCTGATAACTTTCCAGCTGAGAACAAAGTAAGCTATCGCAGTATTTAATATCTCATATATTAAAATTGTTTCAAGTATTAAAATTATCACTATTTGAAGAAAAAACTTATTTGAACTTTGATCCAGGGCAAATAAGCCTATGTGAAAATCCCTTGAGTTTTCCTCCATATACAAATACAAACAAAAAGACAAAGAAGCCCCCAACCATCCCCAGACATAAAACTTGAAATGTGTCTTAAAATTTTGAGCAAGACACCACTACTATTTTTAACAAATGAAGGTAGCACCACTGTTTTTATCTGAATTTTGCTGTACTGTCAGTGAGAACTGATTTTGACCTATTTTGTGTTACTGGTTTGGTGCCTGTAAGTAGCATTTACAGTTTAATGCCAGAGAGAGAAACTCGGACTGCACCAGACAATGAGCAGCTTAGTTTTCAGTATTTCAAGAGGATTGTATTTAAAGAGACTATTGAGAGACTGTTTAGCAGAAATCTATTTTTCCTAAGTTCAAAAACAAGCTAACCTTACCCAGTATTTGAGACCTCAAATTTCTTTGTATTATGAGCAGGTTGTGATGAGGGCCAAGAAGGTTAACTACGTGATAGAGAGCTGAGAGTCAGGAGGACACCACTATTACAAGGTACAGTTCAAGCCTAAGCAATAAATCTGCAGAGAGGTCAAAAAGACACAGATCAAGAAGTCTTTGAAGGACTCGGGAGATGACAGCGACTGCAAACTGCAGCTCCTGATAGTGGAGCCGGTCAAGGAACAGGACAAACAGCAGGCCTCTGAGAATATAACAGACTCGGAGCTGCCGCCAAAATCATCTGCAGATCCGCTTGGCTAAACTAAATTACAATAAGCATGTCTATAGCTTGGTACAGTACACCTTTCTTATCTATATTTGCTTTACACAGTTATGGGGGTAAAGCAAAAATAACTGCTGCCGCAACAGAGTATTTTTCTCACAGGCAGTAGCCACTGGCGAAAGTCTAAAAAGGAAACTGAGTCTCACTGATACAGACATGTTGCCGGTTACACTGGGAAGCAGTAATACAGCAAACCACCATAATTCTAGATAAATTATTGATAGCTTTTTTTATTTTTTTTAATATAGACTCTGAGATGCAGTCAACACAACAAGGTGGCTGCATCTGGAGAGACAGATTCTGTAATTTATACTCTCGGGAGTGCCAAGACAGTAGCAGATCACTGATAGACAAACCCTTTAGTTTCGCCTCTTTCCCACCCGTGGCGGGACTCCCTGGGTGCCGCCTGCTCCCTTTGCCAGCAGACTCTCCCCTCCAGGAGTGCTATGGATCACCTGGACTGCCGTTTCTATTTAGTGTTTTTGTCTTTCTCAGCTCCTCTTTCAGAGGTTGAAAAAAACATGCAAGGCAGTGTCCGCATGAAAGAACATGGATTCGGGGTATGGAAGGGAGATGAAAAAGGACAGGATTCTCAACATAACATCTGTGATTCAGAGGAAGATCATGAAGAATCAAATATGCCTACAAACAATTTGACTCCTAGGTCATTTTTTTTTATTTCCTGACAGTCTAAGGGAGAGCGTAAGACACACCGCAGTTCAAATAATTTCAGAATCTAAAGAACAAGTTGTTCATATTTATGAAATTAACCAGGAAATATAAAAATTAACATTAAGAAACAGTGATGTACATTAATCTAATCTACAAATTTCACATTGTTTCCCCAGCTTTCCAGGGCACTCTTTCAAACAACAGCCTAAAGATAAAGGCAAACTTGAAGGTATGTAAAAATTGGCCACTCAGAAATCTTTCTAGCTGTGCATGTAATTATTAAGGTTCTTTATAAGCGTGTGCCCTTTTATATTTTCCTCTTTAATATCCACTAGGAAAATACACTCACACATGTTCCTGATACTATTAAGGGCACAGTAATTAACAATATCCATCTGCTTTCAAATTTCTCTTAAAATCTTGAATGTAACACACAAGAAACAAACCTACGAGTAATCGTATCAGCTTAAACTCTGACATTAATGTCAGAAAAAGCGTAACACTTATTCAGTTCTACCCTAACTGAGCATTTTCACACAAGAACCTTACAAATTGCTGGAACCAAATTTTACTTATTTTACTCCAGCAAGTACTCCTTTTCTGTAGCAGAAAAGTGGTGTCTCTAAAACAAGGTTGTGTGTTCCATAAGAAAAAATTTTGAATTTAACATGAATACCCAGTGTTGATGCAGTGGCCTCCTGTGCCATAATTCATGGTAGCTTTAATACCATAACACCACGTTTCACAAGGTAGATGGGTTTTTTTGTCTGCTTGGTGCTTTTTCTGCCTTAACATTGTGACATTTATATATTAAATTTTTTTTTTATCTCTTACAAACATGGAGAGGGTAATAAGTATCTATTTCTATAGTACAAAAAATACATAAACAAAACGGTCTCAAAAATTTTCTCCTTTACTTAATCCAATGCTAGTTCTTCATCCCCCCTGACAGTTAGGTCTGAAAATCTAATTCAATACTTACCAAAAAAAAAAAAAAAAAAAAGAAAACCCAACCACAGTCTTATATTTGTCACTGTTTAATACTTATTTTATTGCTGTGCAGATACAAATTTTTAAATAAACTGCATCAGGGCTCACACTTCCCATATCACATTTCTTCCCAAAGTAATCTGAATGTACAGCAGCATAACACCCTAAAAATTGGTCTCTACACTGAAGCTGTCGAGAGCTTCCAGCTCATAGTAGTGGCGCATCATGATAATCTGAAGTATATGGTAGCACCTACACGAACATGAAAGGCTGACAGCTCACAGTGCAGAACTATCTGGCTTTGTGTTCTTGTCATAACCTGCAACAAAATCCTTTCCTTTAGGCTTATTATAAACTTAAGCTAATTCTCAAAACATTATTCAGATTTTAAAACAGCTCTTCCATCAAATCCTTTTTTTTTAGCGTGAGTTCCTCTAACTATTCATTTTTCTTTACATAATACAGCAGTAGCAGCCAAAATGAATATTGAATGAATACACGAAAGGAATATTTAATTGAAGCAGCATGCTTTAAAGAGAAATAGAGCTTCTATGTTCTACAAAGCAATTAGATTGCTTTGAGCCTCTAGTCACGTTGTAATAAATACTTCTGATATTGTAAGATACTGAATGCAGTTTCTCCTACCCCACAGTCTGTTTATATATAAAGCTGGTTCATGAACATTTCTTAGTTTCATCAGAGATGGTGTTAAACCATACTAACGTATTCCTCACACTCCTCTCCTTATGTGCTCTCTCTAGTCACAATTCTGGCTGAAAAGCCAGATAATGCTCTTCTGACAAAATGATGATTCCCATACATAGCAAACATTCGTGCAGCTCTTGCAGGCTTTGTAAGTTGGATGAAAGGCTTTATTAAGCTTTGCTTGTATCTCTCCCACACGTGTCTGTGTTGTTTTTTTCTGATTACTAACAGCTGAAAGCTGCTCTGTGTCTGCTGTGTGAGACAGCTATACCGAGTAAGACCAAAGACCTACCCACCCCAGTACCTGTCTCCTACAGCAACAAAGAACAGAGGCTTGAAGAAGGTACAGAAAGACGGTGAGCATGTAAGATGCCTTTCCTGGTACCCTCCCAGCTTCCCACCATTTCCAGCTTACACACCACAGTAGACATGTTGGTACAACCCTTCTAATGTAGTTAATACTTACACATGGACATCGGATAAAAAACATGCATGTGTTCTTCAACTGCCTCCCAAAGATCAGTTTTAGAAATCATATTAGAAACTCCTAAATTTGCTGCTCTTTTTTCCATGCAAGGCTACCAAAAATGTAATGATAGAAAATACATGGCATGAACCTATTTTATCCTATGCAATGGGCAAGGAAAGGCAAGACAAAAACCACTCCCATGAACAGCAGCACCAATTATGAGCAAATACTAATATTTTACAATGAAAGCTCTATAATTATATAAGCAATAACAACATCACCACAAATAATTCTTATCTGTGTCCCTGCAAATTTTTACAGCACTGAGTCAGAATCTGATTTTAAGGGATAGATTACTGAGAAAACCAGTTCAGGATCCACTGCCTATTAAACAGAAGGATTTGACTTGTATAGATTAAGATGAGATTTTCCCCTTGGTTTTGAACCAAGTTTCACTGTTTGCTCTCTGTTGGCATTTTGCATTCAATTTACTCACATATCTCAAAGCAAATTTCAGTGGAAATTGCTGTATTTTAACTGAAACACTGCTAAGAGAACATGTCACTTAACCTGAAAATCTCATTGTTACTACTATTCTCAGCGACTATACATGGGAATAAGATACTTGCATTAATCCAAACAACTGAGGCTTGCCCTTCACTTTTCATCAGAGTAAACAATAATTAGATCAATTGAAAAAACCTTGCTAGCCCTTGTCAGGGCACTCTGGCATCAGCATGTGTGGCAGCCCCGATTGCTTGGTGCTACTAAGAGAGTTTATTTCTCTGCAGAGTCTCATGCAATCTCATGGTAATCAGCCGTATTGAACAGGTTAGACGGATTTTAAATCAGATCACTTTCACTTCTATCGTGAATAATTTTGCAATTCAGTTTGTTAAACATGATTTTCTTCAGTACACGCAGACTGATAAACTAAAAAGAGAAGACAAAATATTTCCGTTTCAGTTAGCATCAAGACCAAGTGAATGCTTTTATTCGTCTGCCTCTGACTCATTTTCTGCCTTTTTATTTCTTCCCCTTGTTCATCGTAGCCTCCTGCTGCGGTGCTGATGGCCAGAAGTGCTTGTTGTGAGGCCACTGCCACCACAGGGAACATCCGTCAACACAGGCCATCACGCTTGTGCCAGCCCAGCGGTTTGTAATCCCAGTCTCTGCTTACATTAGCCAAAGGCAAACAAGCCAAAAACCTCCTTCACCGAGGTATGAAGAAATTTACTGCTACAGCTTTCTGGAGATTGGCTACAGCTTTTCGATGAGGCTACAGACATCAGAAATCAAATGTAATATCTTTGCGCACTGACTCCTTTAAAGGGTCAGACTTTCTGCAAGATATAACGTCAGACAAGGTAGCAGGAAGTTAGGTATTAGAGAAACACCACAATTTAGTTGCATGAATTGGGAAACAGATTTAGGTTGTACTCTCAGCCCTCCTCCTAGCCTGCAGGATGGTCTGGGTACACCATTTTTGCCTCCTTGCACTTCAGCTTCTGTGTGAGGCAGGGACAACGATATGTATTTGTAAAGCCCATTTACATGTATTGATGAAAAACTGTGTGTAAGAAGCAAATAGTCGTAGGAGTACATGTTCTGTCATTTTCTCTCTAGAAGCACAGAGTTTACTCAATATCTTTCCCTTGAGTTTTGCCCTAAATCCCGGTTGTGTTGAGAGGTGTGTTTTCATAAAAAAGCAGGAAGTCCAGACGACAAGGTGCTGCTTTTTCTTACTCTTGACAGAAATCTTATTAATACAGTACAGCATGCACATTTCTTATCTGTGTCTCCCCTCTGCCTCCTTGGCCACAAGAGAGCTAATATAGATATTCAAGGATCAAGTAGGAAGGTTTCTCGTATCTCTGGATTCTTTATAGTTGTTATCTTTGTCACTTCTGGAATAAAATAGAATAGGAGACCTGAACTTCATAAATAGCACTTAGATAATGGATCTGTCATCCTTATGGTATTCTTCCCATTCATTGGAGCAAAGAAAGTTTCATAAAATTGCATCTTCTAAGTACAGAACATTACATAAAGGGTCAATTTTGTATACTTATTTTTATTTACCTTTAAATATTTCGTTATTTAAATAGCCTATGTGCTGGACTGAAATAACAATCCAGTCCTAAATCTTTTGAAGTGCACTAAGACTTTATGTCTTGCTGAGATACTTTCTCCCAAGCACATCCTCTGTTCATTTATTATTCATTATCATCTTCAGTTTGCCGAATTCTTCTGATACATGTTGTCAATTTTTAAATGGAAACTTTTCCCTAAAATTGTGGTGCTTTCATTATATAGACATAGTACTTAAAACTACGGGAAGGGAAGCCAACTAAGCCATGTGGATGTACTCCAAACACAAGTGCCGCTGTGTATCAGACAAGTGTAGATCTATATTAGGTTTGAAGAAGTCTTGTCAGTACCATATGAAACCTGTCACTGCAATGTATGCAAAATAAGTAATTTCTTCATCTGAACACTCTATAATCAATCATTCTAAATCCAGACACCACTGAGATAAATAATTAATTTATAAAAGTGACTATTACTTACTTCCATCTGGCAAATGTGTTGCATAATTGTATTAAAATAAGCCGTTTTGTCTATTTTTGTGATATTGGAAATACATTGAACAAACCCTTCTGTGTAAGTAGTTTTTCTTCAATTTTTGTTTTAGAAATAACTTCTATGAAATATTAATGTGGGCAGTCATTTCAGTATCTCAGACCATATTATAACTTTGCCTTTTAAACAGAATTCCCCATTAATCACAGCAGGGACTTCTTAAAAATACATGAACTTGATCTGGTATTATCACATTGATCTATTACACGAATCCGAGATGTCCTATCAAAAATGCAACGAATCACTATTGCAACAATTCAAAGTATATAGGTATTTTAAGTGGGGCATCACAAGAATACCTTCAGATCAGAAACGTCCAGGAGATTTCTTAGAATTCCTCTCACCCATCAAAGAAACAGAGACAGGAACACAGCAACTGACCTCTACCTTAGTCTTCCATTCTAGCACAAAACCCACTTACCTTTCCATTGCTAGTACTAGCTATGATGTTTAAAGTTACTTCACAGAGGTCATTTCATGGTGGTGATCCTTGACTATTAACCAGTTTCTTGGGCCCCTCTTCCCTCCAGGCCTTTATCCCAGGGTACTCTACCAAGCAGATCCCTGAAGAGGCCAAGTCTGCTCACCTGAAGTCCAGGGTAGCAAGCTTGCCGTGCACCCTCCTTGCTGCCCTAACAATCTTGAACTCCACCATTTCATGGGCACTGCAGCCAAGGCTGCCCTTGAGCTTCACATTTCCCACCAGCTCCCTCCTTGTTGTTGAGAACAAGCTCCAGCATAGCATTATTTTAAATGCTATTAAAATAAGTAAAGGGAGGAAGGAAATAAACCTTTGGTTTCTGTTCTTTCAGAAAGCCAGCCACAATTCTAAAAGCCCATCCAGTAAAGATAATAAACCGGATAGCACTTCCTCTACTAAGTACACTTCTGTGAAAGGCATGCAAATGCTAAAGTAAAATTCATATTACTACAGGATATTTAAGTTACCCATTACACTTTAAACACAATGGGTTAAATCTGGTCTTGACTGTTGCCAAATTCTCATTGTCAGCAGAAACTTCGGTTATCATTTCATTAACTTCCAAGATGAAACTTGGCAATATTTAATTTTTACAGAAAATATGAACACAAAGCAGCACAGAAAGAATGCAATTTCTAATCTAAATACAAAATGGAAGATAAAAGAAGGCTCAGGGCAAATCTCACCCATGTGTACAAATACCTGAAGGAAGGATTCGAAGAGGACGGAGCCAGCCTTTTTTCAGTGGTGCCCAGTGCTAGGCCCAGAGGCAATGAGCACAAACTGGAACACAGGAGGTTCCCTCTAAACATCAGGAAACACTATTTTACTGTTAGAGTGACTGAGCACTGGAACAAGTTGCCTAGAGACAACATGGAGTCTCCATCCTTGAAGATATTTAAAAGCTGTCTGTGTGTGCTCGTAGGTAAGTGGCTCTAGGCGTCCCTGCTTGAACAAGCGGGTTGGGCGAGATGACCTCCTATGGTCCCCTCCAACCTCACCCATTCTGTAATTCCATGAAATACACATATATCAATATCAAACACAAAAGTCACAAAGGAAGTATTTGGTTATGTATTTTCCAGAATCTCGGTTTCCCAAGCTTCACTACACCAACGTTTAAATAACCACATAAAGACCAAATGACATTATGTATTCATGAGTAGAGAGATCCAGAAAGCAGACAGTAAGAAAATACTGTTTGTTAAGGTTTCGGGTTCATGAATTATAGAATTTAATATAAATTCTGTACCTTTCTGGAAACAGCTATTTAATTCCATGCCAGTGGTTCTGTATCAGAAAACTGACAGGAAGAACAATTTATTGTGAACACCATCTACAGAATTTTAAAATTTAACTAATAGATAATTCCCAAAACTTAAAATGTGTAACATGTATTCGCACTTCACTAAATATTAGCTACACTAGTAATTAGTAAATATTTTTATAATTATTAACTCAGTTGAATAGAGAAAGAAACATAACAGGTACAAAATGGCAGAAAAGATTCAAAACTATACAGAGAAGATGTCACAATGTACTCTTCATGGATTACCACAAGCATTCAATCTCCCTGTTTAAGCTTCATTGAACAATGTGTACTTCTATACACACATTCTTTCTTAAAATTCTTTCTCCCACTACTTCAAAATACTACACAAACATGAAGATCATTTCCTACATGGTGAAGATCATTTTCTACATGATTCTACAGGTGTAAGTTTCATTCAAAGGGGAAAATAAATATTAGGAAACACCTATATATCTGAACAGGGGCATGATCGTTTATGCTCAGTCACACTAGTAGAAATTTTAGGACAGTATCTGAGTATTTATTAAGAAGCCACTGCAGCTGGAATTAGGACAAATATATTTGGAAAATAGTGTCTACAGAGCCCAGTTGATCAAACTGGTGACAAAATGATGTTGTGATGCCAGGTCAATAAAATGTCTAGGTAGCTAAATAATTTACTTAACTTCATGTTCTTAAATTTTGCTAATAATTGATTAGACCTGAATTCCTGGGTCTAACTTTACAAATGGAACTTCAAGAAGAAGCGAGAAATCCGAAAGCACCTCTTTGTGATATAATAATATTCAATTAAAAGCCATTCCAGAAAGCAACTGCACCTAAGTGAAGATCTACTGTTGCACAGCCCAAGAACGCTCATCAAGCTAAATAACAAATCTTGTCCTTTTAAAAGACTGAGCTAACATTATACCACTTTAGCACAGCTCCTTTGGCTACATCACTTAAGAAATTAGAAATGTCATTCTCTGTTTTAATTCACCTTCAGGTAAGAAGGTTAACTCATTGGCAAGAAAATTTTAACAGATCAGGTCTTTCAAAATCAATAATGAACTGGGTTGGAGATATCTTTCAGAAGGGATGACTTCAATTACAACAGCCCTCACCAGAGATAATGAGTAAAGAAGGAAGGTTAGTATTGGACAAAGAAACACTCGCCCTCTTGCCAAATAGGTGATGCAAAGATCCTTATCAGCCTCAATTACGCTGAAAAAAAAAAATCTTCAAAAGGCTGTGAAAAACAGAAAGGTCATTTTGTTTCAAGGAGACTCTTTGCAAAGGGGTAAGAGTGACTGAAAAGTCTTTCCTAATCATTTTTAAAACTCATCAACATGAAAATGTTCACTGGGCTCAGTAAGAAACAAAGAAATAAATAAACTGTTATGGGAATTTCAATGTCTCAGAAGACATTTACTGTGATCTTGTGGCCACTGTTTATTTTTCTGGAGAACATGTAAGAGGTAATTATCCATCTATGCTACATTAGCAGCCATAAAATCTCTCACACCCTCTTCAGATGCACTACAGAAAACCAAATTTTGTCCAAGTAGGGACACAAATGCATTTGTCCTAAGTCTCCATCATAATGTAAAATATGACTCTATTCCAGTTTTATTGGAGAACTGGAGAAGGTCTTGCTCCCTCTTAAAATATAAAGTTCATGGTTGGATAACAACAATTCAGCTCATACATCGGTATATCAAAGTAATTATATATCAGATGCAAGAGCCTAAATTTGTCATATATTTTATGACCAAATCCTCGATAACATCGCCTTTTTTTTTCCCCCTTTATTATAATACTATTTAAGATGCTTCTTTTACACAGGAGTGAAAAAAAGTCACAGTCATCTAGAAAATGGCCACACTTTAAGAAGAGCACAGTTATTTGCTCAGCAGCCGGTTAATACAGGCAAAGGAAAGCTCGACCCAGTATGGCACTGTTGAAAGAAACAAAAGTCAGCTGAGTAGCAAAGAGAATAAACTACACTCCCAACCACACGCATCTGCTTATCATATGCGTATGACTGCACTGTGCTTAATTAGTAAGCTCTGCATTTTTCCTTCCAGTTCCAGTTTTTAAAGGCAATAAAGTCACTCCAGAGTAGGAGGTTTTAGCAGTAAGAAACCTGACTTCACGCCAGTTGATCAGAATACCCCTAGAACACCACAGGACAATGTATATCTTACCAAAGCTGAGTATTACAAAATACACAAAGGAACTCAAATCAGAAATGAGACTTCTTTCCTCTCTTTCAACCATTCAAACAAATCACCAGGAAGATAGCACTCTCTCCCTAGAAGTCTTGAGATTGAGACTAAAGCTTTTCTGGAAGATGCATTCTATCACACATTTTCATTTTATTGGTCTAAGGACCAATGCCATCTGACCTTACTGTGTTAGGCATCGTACAGTTCCAGAGAACTAGAGTGTCCAGGTGTTACCCCAAGGAGTTCACAAGTTAGATCAGGCTCAGGGGAGATAAGTGTAATGCACATACAGAGAAAACAATGTGATGGCTATAAATTTGTTAGCTGGATTAATTTTTTAATTAATTGTTTTCTTTGCTGGCTTTTCCTGGGAAGGTTTATGTCAAACAGAGAGAAAAAAGGAAAACTGTAGAGAAAAGCCACTGAGAAGTGTAGTGGAGCTGAGGTACAGTAACCAGGAGGAAGACAGGAAGAGAGGTTTGAAACAGTCAATGAGAAAAGGACAAGAGCTCAAAATAGTGAATTTCACATACAAAAAGCCCCTACTTTAGCTGCTTCTGCAGCTGCTTCTGCAGGTGCGAGTCTTCAGCTGTCTCAAAACCTTAAACTATCTTGCATCAGTTGAGGAAGAACCTTAAATCATTTTCAAAACAGACAGTAACTGCACAATCCACACAACATCAGTGCAATGTTTTGTTGCAGAGCACCTAAAGACGTTCACACAAGTGTTTTCTTATACCTAAAGACATTCACACAAGTGTTTTCTTATACCTAACACCCTGCCTTCAGACACCCTGCCCCTTGACGAGGATCGACCCCATAGAGAGACTGCTGACACCCTGCCGCCTGCCCGACATCA
>Ga0181612_151392_pt1 | contig 20711 bp, 10 predicted proteins | sample HoacroProtozoa21_FD_119630 | JGI IMG/M metagenome (GOLD analysis project Ga0181612, IMG submission 119630) | Hoatzin crop microbial communities from Cojedes, Venezuel. Combined Assembly of Gp0051906, Gp0051904, Gp0051908
AGTAACGTCAAATGTAGGTGTGATAGCCTGGATGTCCCATGCATTGGAGCAGTGTCCATCGGCATTGGCAAGCTTGAGACACTGGCTTCCGCTGTTGTGATATTCGTCGGTTACGGTTCCATAGTCGGCGCCATTGAACTGGGTCCAGCTGTAGTTGCTGACAAGGTCACCTCCCTTGGATCCGAGAGTGTAGTCCTCGAAATCAAGTGCACCTATGGAATAAGGGTTGATGTAGCTTCCGCCGGTTGTGGGCTCGTCCTCTATTTTAGTTTCGATAACGCGGAACGCATCGACACAAACGCCGTTGGAGGCTGTCAGCTGATAGGAGTACTCGCCTATGCTCTTGGTGTCAAGGACAACCGTATATTTCGTCCATACATTGCTGACTTCAGCCGTTGCGCTCTGTCCGTCACCGCTGGTAAGGGTAACGGTACCTTCACCGTCGACATATGCCCAGAAGGACACCTGATATGCGGTCCCTTCCACGACATCGACTTTGAATTGCAGTGTGGCGTTGTCCGATGTGGCCTTCGCTGCGTAATTCCCCGAGAAAACTTCAAGGGGATTGGAAACGATGTTGGTCATTTCGAATCCGCTGGCGGTGTATCCGGTGAAGTCTCCGCTGGAGAAATTCCAGTTGTTTGTCATGATGGTTCCGCTGTTTTCGATGGCAACAGCCTTATCTACCAATTTGTTCAGGTAGGTATAGTTCTGCTGCTGGTGCCATCCCAGGACGTGTCCGTAAAGGTCGACATCCATGGCATTGGCGTATTCCACCATCTCGTCTGCGGTGGCGAATGCCAACTTACCGTTATTGCCTACGATGGCGTCGTGCTTCATTTCGTTTCCGAAAGTGACGGCATCGAATTCGCGCGTTATTATGACCTTAACCGAGTCATTGTTGAAATACTCGCTCTTTGTGAACGCCACTCCGACGGGAAAGTCCGTCAGTGAAGAAAGCGTCCCGAGAGTCATGTCCACGTCATAAACGGGATGAGGGTTCTCAACGTCGGTCGGTTTAGCATATTCCTCATACCTGTCCTCCGGTTTGCAGGACCAAGCCGCAAAAACGAGGGTAGGGACAAGGAAGAATGTCAATAACTTCTTCATACGTTTTTGGTTTGTAAGATTTGTTTTGTGTTACACTATGTGCTTTTCCCCTAGACATAATTGTACGATGCAAAATTACTTCTATTTTTCCGCGCACGGTTCAACAAATAAAACTTTGTCCTATGTTTTTGAACCACATTTGCATTTTTTGCAACATTTCTTTGAGATGGCGTAACATAAGGGGGCTTTTTTATCAAAATCACAATTTTTTGTATCAAAATCATCGGATGTGTTACAAACTTAAAAATAGTTGTATCTATGTGGCAATCAAGTGGCGGAGCTAATTGCGAAATTTGCATTGGTGAGTTGTGCATAAGCCACACACCCGAGAGAATATGTGTTACCCCGACATAAACTAAAAACTATTAACCCTTTTCAACTAAAAGTCTTTTTATGCGAAAATTTTCAGAAAACTTTGGGAGATGGGTACTTACGGTACTGCTGACAGCGTTACCGCTCATGGCATTCGGCCAAGGGCGTACCGTAAAGGGAGTTGTGACCGATTCAGGAGGCGAGCCCGTCATCGGAGCCGTCGTCCTCGTTGAAGGCACGAACATTTCCGCAGTCACCGACGTCAACGGTGAATACACCATTTCCGCAGGAGCGAACCAGACTCTGCTTTTCAGCTGTCTGGGATATCAGGACGTCAGGGAAACAGTCGGAGACCGCCTTTCTGTCGACGTGGCCATGCCACTTGACTCCCAGATGCTTGAGGAGGCGGTAGCCATCGGTTACGCGACGGTCAAGAAGCGTGACCTCACCGGATCTGTCGCATCGGTAGGATCTGACGCCATCGCCAAATCAATACCTACGACAGCGGACCAGGTACTGCAGGGCCGTACAGCCGGAGTCCAGATGACACAGAACTCAGGTATGCCCGGTGGAGGTACTTCCATCCGTATCCGTGGTGTGAACTCACTCAACTCTTCCAACGAGCCTATCATCGTAATCGATGGAGTTGTGATCGACGCCCAGACCGGATCCACCACCGACAACGCCCTCTCACAGATAAACCCTAACGATATAGAGACGATGGACATCCTGAAGGACGCATCCGCAACCGCCATCTACGGTGCGCAGGGCGCCAACGGAGTCATCCTCATCACCACAAAGAGGGGAAAAGCCGGAAGGACAAGCATCACTTTCGATACCCAAGTCGGTCTGCAGACCATGCCCAAGTATCTAGACGTGATGAACCTCCAGGAATATGCCGAACACTACAACACATTCGCATCCCTGCGTGGAGCAACCCAGAGGGACGAATATGCGAACCCCTATCTCCTTTCGGAAGGTACCGATTGGCAGAGGGAACTGTTCAAAACGGCAATGATGCAACAGTACAACCTCTCCGTTACCGGCGGTAACGAGAAAACCACTTACGCAATCTCCGGAGGTTACCTCAACCAGGACGGTATCGCATACGGATCAAGCTTCGAGCGTTTCACCATGAGGGTGAACCTCGACGTCCAGGCGACCGATTGGCTGAAAATAGGAGGTAGCGCCAACATAAGCAACTCCTACCAGAACGTAAACTCTGTGGCAGGTAGCAGCGAAGGTCTTATCCAGATCGCCCTCAAGCAATCCCCCGCCGTTTCCGCACGCAGCATTGACGGCGGATATGACGGACCCGAGGATGCGAACTTCGCACAGAGCAACCCTATCGGACTTGCGAACCTTCTTGAAAACTACAACAAGAAAGCAGGTGTCAGGAGCAACATCTACGCAGAGGTCGCCCTCCCCTTCAACTTCAAGGTCCGCAGCGAGTTCTCCTCCGACCTCAACATGGGGAACTACTACAATTTCACCCCCACCTATAAGTTCGGTTCCATCTACAACGATGAGAACAGCCGCCAGCAACAGAAGAACTACTCCGTTTACTGGGCTTGGCGCAACATGTTGACTTGGAACAGGACCTTCGGAGACCATGCGATCAATGCGATGCTCGGTCAGGAAATTACCAACAGCCACTGGGAGTATATTCTCGCCAAGAGGCTCAACGGACCCGACAACCTCCACGACATGAGTGCCGGTGACCAGACAACATCCACAACCGGAGGTTCAAGCGGAGACTCACGCTTCTCATCCTTCTTCGGACGTCTGTTCTATTCCTACAAGGACCGCTACCTGCTTACCGCCACACTCCGTGCCGACGGATCGTCAAACTTCGCAAAAGGACACCGCTGGGGATGGTTCCCTTCAGCAGCCTTCGCTTGGAGAATTTCGGAAGAACCTTTCTTCGAGCCTCTCAAGGATAAGGTGAACAACCTCAAATTCCGTCTCGGATACGGTGCGGTAGGTAACTCCAACGTACCTTCCATGGCTTGGCAGGCAACCCTCAACACCGTAACGACAAACTGGGGCAACGGATACCTCACCGGTCGCATCCCCAACGAGTACCTCTCCTGGGAGACCACAAAGTCCTGGAACGTCGGACTTGACGTAGGTATGTTCCGCGACAGGATAACCCTTGTGTTCGATGCCTACAGCAAAATCACCAACGACCTTCTCATGGAAGCAGTCCTCCCCGCATATGTGGGAACGTCGGGACAGGGTTCCGCATCAGCCCCTTACGGCAACATGGGATCCATTTCCAACAAGGGATTCGAGTTCACGCTCAACACCGTGAACATCAACAAACCCAACTTCAGTTGGACATCCTCACTGGTATTCTCCCTGAACAAGAACAAGGTTGAATCCCTAAACTCTGACTCCGGCGTTATCGACAAGACCTACCAGGTTAGCGGAAACAACACGGTCGTAACCCGTACCCAGGTCGGATCTTCAATCGGTGACTTCTACGGATATAATGTAATAGGTAGGATAATGGACGCCAACGACATCTACGATGCCGACGGCAACATTAAGATAGCCCTTCCCACCACGGTCATCAACAAGGAGACCGGCGTATGGGTGGGTGACTGGATCTTCGAAGATGTCAACGGAGACATGGTCATCGACGAAAACGACCGCGTAAACCTCGGAAGTCCCCTTCCCAAGTTCACCGGTGGTATCGGCAACACCTTCACTTACAAGAATTGGGACCTGAACGTATACCTGACATATTCCTACGGGAACAAGGTTCTCAACTGGCTCAGGATCACCATGGACAACCCCAACTCCACCACGAACAAGTTCTCAAGGGTAAAGGACTATGCGAAGATAGGCCTGATCAATCCAAACAAGGGTGACGATGACATATATAATGTATATGTGGAAAGCGCCAACACTTGGATCCCCAGGATGAGCAGCGGAGACGTCAACGACAACGACAGGGTTTCATCCCTCTATGTGGAAGACGGTTCCTACCTCAGGGTACAGAACGTATCCCTGGCATACCGCATCCCCAGCCATATTCTTGAGAAAGTGCACCTGTCCAGCGCAAGGCTGTCCTTCAACATCCAGAACCTGTACACCTTCACCAAGTACTCCGGATACGATCCTGAAATCGGTATGACAACCGACCAGTACTCCACATCGGGTCAGAGCGCCCTCATGAACGGTATCGATACGGGACGTTATCCTTCACCCCGCATCTTCACCCTTGGTCTGACGGTTGGTTTCTAATACTTTAAAAGATGATGAACATGAAAAAGATATCAAACATCATTTGTATTGTGGCAGCGATCCTGTCGATGTCCTCATGTAAAGGATACCTCGATGTCAAATCAGAGTCCTTGACGACGCTTGACAGCTATTTCACAACTGCCGATGAATGCCGAGACGCAACCTCTCCCCTTTACAACAAGGTTTGGTTCGACTTCAACAACAACTTCGGATTCGGCTTCATGGACGGAAGGGCAAACAACGTGTTCGCCCCTTGGTCCAACTACATCTACCCTTATGTGGACCTCACAGAGACAACTTCCACAGCCAACCTTTACAGCGCATGGCAGAGTCTGTTTGTGGTAATATCCCAGTCCGACTATGCCCTGAACAATTTGGACAGGGCCATTGACAATGGAGTCGATGAATCTGTCGTAAACGAATGCAAGGCGGAATGCCGCTTCATGAGGGGTCTTGCCTATTGGTACCTTGCAATGGCATGGGGTAACGTTCCGATCATAGAGGATCCCCAGCTGCTGATAAGCACCCCCCAGGTCAACACCAACTATCTGGAAGATGTGTTGGAATTCGCCATAAAGGACATGGAGTATGCATCGGTTAATCTTCCCGAATCACCCAACTCCGCCTATCCCGGAAGGTTGACACGGTATGCCGCACACGGAATGTTGGCACGATTCTACAACACGGCAGCAGCCTTTGTTCGTGGTAGCTACTACAAAAGGACAGGTTCGCTCAGTCTTTCGGCTGAAGCATACTATGAAGCTGCGAAGTTATCCGCAGAGCTTGCATACGATTGCGGTTATTATTCACTGATGGACAATTACGAGGACTTGTTCAAAGTGCAGAACAACAACAATTCCGAGGTATTGTTCTCTCTGCAGTGGGTGCCCAATTCCGACTATGGGACAACCAATTTCACCCAGTGCTACCTGGCATTGTCATCCACCTGCGTAGGAGGATTCAGCGCATGGGGTAACGCAACATACGGCTCCGGAGAACTCGTCAAACTGTTCTCGGACAGGAACGACCTCATAAGGCTTAAAGCCACCTATTTCACCCAGGGTTGCTACTACGATTACATCCGTAGCGACGAGGGAGGATACCTTGTAGGTACGGGCACCGGCGAATATGTGAACGGTGAATTCGAGATGAAAACCAAGGATCAGTATACGGACATCTATTCTTGGATAAAGAAAGGTGTCGTCGGATGTTCACAAGACACCGGAAACCTTGCCACAAGCCAGAATTCATGCTTCGATACACCTCTTCTCCGCCTTGCCGACGTAATGCTCCACTACTGTGAAGCCTGCATCGGAACAGGGACTTCCACAACAGACTCAAAAGCTCTCTCTTTCTTCAACGAGATACGCACCAGGGCCGGACTGGAACCCGTAAGCGAAATCACCAACTCCATGGATTACGACGACAATTCCAGCATATGGAACGAAAGGAGATGTGAGCTTGCCATGGAATACGTGGCCTGGACCGATTTCGTAAGAAGGGCATACTACGACCAGAACAGGGTCCTCAAGTATATGGCAAGCCAGAACCGCAACGCCAGCTATACTTACGACTACCCCACCAATAAGTTCGAGTGGAAGACCAACGACGACGGGACTATCGCGAAAGTGGGTAGCAATGATGAGTCCGCCCCTTCTGCCGACAGGCTTCTGCTCCCCTATCCGGAGTCAGAGCTCATCATGAACCCTCTCCTGAAAGAGGAACCTGTCGCCTACACCTTTAGTGAATAACAGATAATCGCACATGATATGAAAAGATTATTTAACATATTATTCATAGCCTTAGGATTCTCGCTCTGCCTGAGTTCCTGCAAAAAGAACGATGACGGCGTAGACACCAAAAACTACGGCCCGCTGAGTGTCACAAAGGCTTACTACAACACGACTTCATCTACTGAAGAGATAGATCCTGACACCGGTGTGCGTCTGGGGACTATGATCCGCCTTGAGGGAGTGAACTTCTCTGGGATTACGGCAATATACTGCAATGGCGTACAGGCCTACATCAACCCCAACTACCTGACGTCCACTTCCGTCATTTTCAGGATACCTTCATTGGATTCGAACAACAAGGCGACTCCGGTCGGAGAGGAATGCGACGAAGAGTACAGGGACATCATTTGGATCTACTCCAACGGGAACGACCCCTACCCTTACCACTTCCACATCATGGGAAGCGCCCCTTCGATCACCGAGATAAGCCATACCATACCTACTGTCGATTCTTGGGTGACCGTAACGGGAACGAGTCTTGCCGGAGTGTCAGAAGTCGCTTTCTACAACGACCTTGACGAGGCCGTGTACACAATTGGTAGCGACCGCATACGCGAAAACACGGAAAGCACCAGCTTCCAGTTCCAAATGCCCGAACTTCCTGAGGACTATGAGGGAGGATACATCGTTGCCGACACAGACAACGGCTATGCCGCATCACCCAATTATTTCTACCGCAAGAAACTCATCTTCCTGAGCAAATTCTACAGCGAGCCCGACGATGGTCTCTACGCCAAGAACCCTTACGCTGTCAAGACATCTTACTACGCATGGGGTTCCGGCACCTCAGGCAACATGCCCGACTCTGAGAATTACCCCGATATTCCTGAGATCTTCCCTGCAGAGGGTGATGGTCCCAAGAACCCCGAGGTATACCGCTCAATGCCCGATTATCCTGGCGCAGCAGTAAGCGTGCTTGCCCTGAATGACGGTGAACACAGCGCCGACGGTGGAGCCTGCATCGCACGTGCCTGCTTCAACTCCGACGCTTGCGCAGGCCGTTCACTCGGTCTCGCCCAGTCTCTTGACATAGGAGTCGAGCTTTTCAACGAGGCTACGCCCATGGAGAGCCTTGCCTTCCAGTTCGACTTCTACATTCCCCAAACATGGGACAGCGGACGTATTTCCGTAACCTATGTGGATGCAGGAATCAAATTCATGGCAAACTATCACCCTTGGACGAAAGATGACGTCACATACGCAAATGGCATGACAGAGTGGAGGACGGCTACGATTCCGATGAGCGACTTCCCGAATTTCGCAGGCCAGACCTACGCCTATCTTTTCAAGGCTACCACAAAAGATGCCAACGGAGACTATGCAAACCAGGGATTCATCGCATTCTACAACGACGAGTGCGACGGAAAGGCTGCCCATGCATATGACAACTTCATCATGTACTGGAACAACCTCCGCGTAGTTCCTATGGTAACTCCGACTTTGGAAGAAGACTAGCATAGAACTATATTCTGAAAGGGGGATGAGCCGGGCTTGGACTCGCCCCCTTTCTTTTTGTAAAGAAAACCTTTTCCCGAAGGTCCGACATTTTTCCAAGAACATCCCAGACAATGAAACGAATCGCAATACTTTCAGTGCTTCTCATTCTGCCGCTCCTATGTGCAGGACAGAGCGTCAAACTTCAGAAAAACGGCAACACCACCCAGCTGTATCTCCACGGGGAGCCTTTCATAATGCTCGCAGGAGAGCTGGCCAACTCGAGCGCATCAAGCGGGGAGTACATGGATTCGAGAAACTCCTGGGAATACCTCCGGGACTGCGGACTCAACACGGTCCTCGCCCCCGTATACTGGGAGCTAATTGAGCCGGAGGAAGGAAGGTTCGACTTTTCGAGCGTAGACTATCTCATCGACAGCGCAAGGAAGAATGACCTGCACCTTGTCCTTCTCTGGTTCGGAACATGGAAGAACAGCATGTCCTGCTATGTACCTTCGTGGGTGAAGAAAGGGTTTGGAAAGAGGTTCACCCTTGCAAAGACAACAGACGGACACACGCAGGAAATCATTTCCGCCCTGGACGGCAACGCCTTGAAGGCGGACTGCAAGGCTTTCGCATCCCTGATGAGACATTTGAAAGACAGGGACGCATCCACCGGAACGGTCCTCATGGTCCAGGTCGAGAATGAAATCGGCATGCTGGGCACCGCCCGCGAGGGGGGCTCCCAGGTGGACAGGCTTTTCAGAAAGGAAGGATCGGATGACAGCCTTTCTTCCCAGGAGAGATTCCAAGGAAAGCTCTACGCCAGATATGCAGGCGCCGTTGCCGCGGCAGGAAAGGCCGAGTACGACATACCGATGTATGTGAACGTAGCCCTTAATTCTCGTGGACGCAAACCAGGAGAATACCCTTCTGCCGGTCCTCTTTCACATCTTATGGACATCTGGAAGAGCGAGGCTCCAGCGATAGACCTTCTCTCCCCCGACATCTACGATGACGGATTCGCAGACTGGATCGCACAGTATTCCAAAGAGAACAACCAGCTTTTCATTCCCGAGATAAGAAGGGAGAAGGCCAATGCAGCAAGAGTTTTCTACGTCCTGGGAAGGCACGCTGCAATAGGATTCTCGCCCTTCTCGATTGATGACGGAGCGCAGGACACGGCTCCCTCCTACCATCTCCTTGAAAAATTCCTTCCGCTGATAGCGCAGAAGCAGGCGCAGGGGAAGGCCTACGGAGTCCTTGTCGACAAGGACAGTCCCGAAAGCGTTGTAACCATAAACGATGTAACATTCACCTGCCGTCACGACGGGACCATATCTTGGAGCCCTGCATATGGCGACAAGGAAAATTGGAACGAAGGGGCATTCCTCATCCTTGACATGGGAGATGACACCTACCTTTTCCTCGGAACAGCATGCGTAGCAACCATGAAACCTTCCGATGGAAAGGGGCACATCGGGATAATGAGCATCGATGAAGTATCCGACAGCTCCCTTGAAAGGGTAAGAAGGCTAAACGGTGACGAAGACCACCAGGGTAGGCACCTGAGGATTTCCTACGGAGACGTAGGAGCTCAGCTGCTAAAAGTCTACAGGTACGAATAGGCTACTGGAGAATCTCCCAGTGGCCTCCCTTGCTGGGGCCGACATACCTTATCCTGTCCCTGGACGAGTTCAGCATACGGGAAACGGTCGACAAGCTAACGCCAAGGCGTCTTGACATTTCCTTGCGGGAAATGCTTTCATCCTCCCTTATCAATTCGATTAATTCTTCCAAGGTAGGAGCGCCCTTTTCACGTTTCTTTGACTGTTGGACAGGGCGTCTTGCATCTTGCTTCACGCCCACAGCCTCATTCCGCTTGTAGAATATGACAGTGAAGAAACCATTCGCCTTGAATACAGGTTCCTTAAGGCCAGCCTTCACCATATAGCTTTTCATCCTCGGGATACCGGTCGCTACCGCTTCAGCAAGATTCATCCTGGAGAATAGTGCAAATATCAAAGGATTTCTCGCCAGACTCCTGTGCCCGAATCCATCCGCAACATATGGAAGGAGACGCCCTGGATTTGATATCTCCACCCGGTCGTCGAAAATTTCAACTGTAACTGTCGCACCCATCTCATAGTAGTCCCTGTGGCAGATGGCATTCACAAGGGCCTCTTTCAACGAAGACAGAGGAATTTCCCATACTTCTCTACGAGGATTGCCGTCCTCAATCTCATACCGAACCTTGAGATTGTTCCTCAGCCAGTCAAAGGCCCCATCATACTGTCGAAGAAGATTTCCTCCTATCTTTTTGTAATCCTTTATGTAAACCTTGTCATTTCCCTCATACAAGACGCATTTTATAAATGCATTGGGGTAAAAATCCTCCACATTCCTGCCAAAACATAAAACTAGAGCCGAAGTAGGAATGCCATCCTCAGTATACAAATGCATGTTGTGGAGCACATGGCTGTCTGACACAACCTCACTTATTTCGGAAGATTTTCTAAATCTGGCGACCATCTCGGAATCAATTTCATCTTCCTTGAAAGATGGACAGCTCTGGTAGTCGAAATAAATCTTGTTGCCGTATTGGAAGGCCTCCCTTATATCATCGGCAGACCTCAATTTCTGGGAATTCGCTTCCTCCCTTTTATAGACTGCACCGGAAAAGACATAAGGCTTGTTGGCTCCGCTTGGAACATCTATTACAAATACCTCCCTTGAATCGACATATACAGGATACATGTCACAGTCCAGATGAGGGGAGATCTCTCCTATGGAAGACTGAATTACAGATCTCTTGCGGTTGTCGACATCGACTCCTACAATCTTTCCGCTATCATCAACCCCGATTACGAGGTATCCACTCTCCGTATTTGCAAATGCACATACTTCTTCAGTAAGTTCGCAGACTTTCGAAGGTACAGTCATCTTGAACTCCGTATGGACATCCTCGCCCGAAATCGCCATACGTCTAATGTCGTCTGCACTTAACATCGCTCTCTAAATCTGAAATATGAAACTCAAAAAATGCACCTTTTGGGATTCACGAGCATTCAAGGAATCCTGTGAACCCACGCATACTACTGAAGAAAAATGAAACACCGCCCAGCGTACCGCTGCCTCCAAAATGTATCAAAATCTAAATTTTCCTTGTATCATTCTTCTCATTGCGGCATATTTTGCTAATTTTGCAACATCCACAGCAAAAAGCATGATACATAGCCAATGAGAAGACTGTTAAAAATAGCAATCTCCGCATACCTTCTGCTACTCTCCGCCCTTGTGCACGGGCAGACAGCAAGGATATACACATCGGGAAGGGACCTTCCATCGAGCCAGATAAACAGCATCCGGCAAGATAGCAACGGGTTCATCTGGATCGCTACGGAAAACGGCCTGGCCCGCTTCAACGGAAGGGACTTCCAGACATACCAGTACGACAGGAACAAGACCGGCGGCCTTGCCAGCAACCTTGTCCTCGGCATATTCCAGGACAGTGCGGAAAGACTCTGGGCGGCAACGTCGTCGGGGCTGCAGCTAATAAACCCGGAAAACGACTCCTTCTCCAGCATAGACCTGAAAGACCCCCAGGTCCCATCTTCCAACCAGCACATATCTTCAATAATAGAGGTACCCGTCAAAGGAGCGACACCTGAACTATGGGTGGGATGCTCCCAATGGGGAATATACATACTTGACCACGAGACGCTCGCACCGAAGGCCGCCAGGCGGCAGGCCGTGAACTCTTCGCTTCCGTCCCTATTCATAAGCAGGCTCTTCATGGATTCCAGGGGATACGTATGGGTAGCATGCGAGACAGGAGGCCTATGCGTCATGGACAGCCGCTCGGCAAGTCCGCTATCTGACATCTGGGACGACGAGACCTTTCCCATCTCAAGGGAGATAGTCGTAACGGACATGGCCGAAGAAGCCTCCACCGGAGAAATCGTCATAAGCACATCCAACTACGGCCTTCTCATATTCGAGCCCTCGACAAGGAAGATACGCCGTTCAAGAGGCCCCCGTGCAAGGGAGTGCATGGCAATGTCCCTCCTTAGGAACAAGTCCCACGCAAGGGCTGGCGAAAAGCTCTTCCTCGTTGGAACTGAAGATTCGGGATTAAAGGTATACGACCTTGAAAGCGACGTATTCAGGGATGCCCATATCGACAACTTCTCGATGGACATCTCCAACCTCAAGATCCATTCCCTCCTCGAGGACAGCCAGGGTAACATCTGGGTGGGGGCATACCAGACCGGAGTGTTCGTGATTCCGCACTCGATGTACGGGTTCATGCACACCCCCCTGGCAGGAGACGGTCTTTTCTCATCCTCGGCCACTTCGCTAGCCTGTGACGGTGATCTCCTATGGGTGGGGACAGACGGCGGAGGTCTGTGCAAGGTTGAAAAGGGAGGAAAGACTTCCTTCTACACATCATCCAACAGCGCCCTTACGAACAACTCAATAATGGATGTGACGGTGGACGGGAGCGGTACGCTCTGGATAGCCACATACCAGGACGGGCTCTTCTACATGCCAAAGGGCGGGACCATTTCAAAATTCCCGGACGGACAGGGGCTTGGTACGGTAAAGACCGTATCCCTGGCATACGACAGGGCCAATGACATACTCTACGCCGGAACATACGGAAACGGTCTCGCAATGATAGACCCTTCGCAGAAGAAGGTCACAAAGACCATCTGCGAGGATATGAACAAATGGGTGAGCACCCTCTACCTTGACTCTTCCGGCACCCTGTGGGTAGGTACCTTCAACGGCCCCCTTTGCTACGACAACAGGGTTGGAAGGCTTGTCGGATACTCTGACCAGAATGACATCCTAAAGGCGAGGGTATACTGCTTCTGCGAGGGAAGCGACTCCGGAATGTGGATAGGCACCGGAGAAGGGCTCGTAAGCTTCAACCGCACAAGTGGAAGCACGAAGGTATATTCCGAACAGGACGGCCTCTCCAGCAACGTAGTCTGCGCAATTCTCAGAAGCAGCGATGGAAACATCTGGATCTCAACTTCGCATGGACTGTCGCGGCTGAACCCGCAAAGCGGGGTGTTTACGAGGTTCTACTCCTACGACGGACTCCAGGAGGACGAGTTCCACTACAGGGCGGCGACAATCACTTCTGACGGGATGATGGCCTTTGGCGGAATAAACGGCCTTACGATATTCTACCCCCAGGTCGTAGACCAGCAAACCCACCAGGTGGCCCCGGTCTACTTCACACGCCTTACCGTAATGGACAAGGTCATCCAGTATGACGAGAACAGCGAGGACAATATCCTTGACAAGAACATCACAAGGGCAACCAGCATAACCCTCCCCCACAGCGACAACCTTTTCACCCTCGAGTTCGCAGCCCTCGAATACACCAATCCCTTCAAGATGAGGTACGCCTACAAGATGGACAGGCTAAGTTCGGACTGGCTCCAGGCCCAGGGCGGAAGCGCGACATTCACAAACCTTCCCCAGGGAAGGTACACCCTGACAGTGAAAGCCTACATGGAGGGAGACGAGGAGAAGTTCTCCACAAGAAGCATTGGCATAAGGATCCTTCCGCCATGGTATCTCTCCCCGCTTGCATACCTTTTCTACGCCCTACTGCTCGCCTCTGGCATCTACGTATTGCTCAGCCACTTCAAGAGAGAGAAGAAAAGGGAGCAGGAGAGGGAGGAATCCAAGATAAAGGAGCTCAAGCTTGAGATGTTCACAAACATCTCCCATGAAATCAGGACTCCGCTGAACCTTGTGATGTCCCCCCTTAAGAAGATGAGGGAAGCGGAGACGGATTCGGAGAAGAAGGACCTCTACAACCTCATGTACCGGAACTGCCTTAGGGTCATGAGGCTGGTGAACCAGATAATGGACATGCGCAAGATTGACAGCGGAATGATGGAGTTCCATTTCAGGGAGACCGACATAGTGTTCTTCATAAAGGACATCATGAAGTCCTTTGACAACTCCGCAAAGACCAAGAACATAGACTTTGCGTTCTCGACTGAAAAGAGCGAGCAGAACCTGTGGATAGACCAGGGCAACTTTGACAAGATTATCTTCAACATACTGTCAAACGCCTTCAAGTACACCCCCGACGGAGGAAAGATAAGCGTAAGCGTATCCTCCCCGAAGAAGAACGAAGGGCAGGTTGAAAGCGGCATCCAGAGTTTTGTGCAGGTGGACCTGTTCAACTCGGGGAGCCACATCGACGAAAAGTACATCGACAAGGTATTCGAGCGTTTCTTCCAGACGGACCTGCTTGACGCCAAGGTTGGCTCTGGTGTGGGGCTAAGCCTGGCAAAGATGCTAGCCCGGCTGCACCATGGTGACATAACGGTAAGAAACGAGGGTGACGGCGTGACCTTCTCAGTATACGTCCCTGTCGGGAACTCGCACCTGAGCGAGGAGGAGATGAGTTCTACCTCACACCACAAGGACCTCTACACCAAGTCATCCTTCGCAGAGCAGCTGATTGACAGTCGCGAGGATCTCACATACACCCCAGGCGAGAATCCCGTTGACAAGGTCATAAAGTCCAAAAAGAGCATAGTGATAGTGGACGACGAAGGTGAAATGAGGGACTACATGAAGATGGAGCTCAAGGGAAGCTTCAACGTCATAGCCGCGGAGAACGGTGAATCGGCCTGGAGCATAATCTCCTCCAGCCTGCCGGATGCGGTTGTGACAGACCTTGTAATGGACGGCATGGACGGAATCGAGCTTTGCAAAAAGATAAAGGGCAACCCTTCGACAAGCCTCATTCCGGTAATAATCCTGACCTCCCAGGGTGACGACCTGACGGCCCAGAGGTGCACAGAGGCAGGGGCGGACGCATTCCTTACCAAACCGGTGTCGATGAACTTCCTCGGCAGCACCATCTCAAATGCGATATCAACCAGGGAGACCATCCGCAACCGCATATCCAGCGAGATCAACTACGACTACGACGAGATTTCGATGGCTTCGCGAAGCAGCCAGCTGCTAAACAGCATAATAGATGTTATAAAGAAGAACCTGGACAATCCGGACTTCTCCGTCGAAGACCTGAGCCGCGAAGTCGGAATATCACGAGTCCACATGAACAGAAAGCTCAAGGAAAGCATAAACATATCCCCCAGCAAGCTCATTAAGTCCATGAGACTCAAACAGGCGGCATATCTCCTCGTCAACAATGAAGTGAATGTCTCCGAAGTGGCATACAGGGTCGGATTCTCCTCACCCTCATACTTCTCAAACGCCTTCAGGGAGTACTACGGAATGACTCCGAAGGATTTTACAAACAAGTACCAGAACTGCAAGGACGAAGAAATCCTTGCCAAACTATTCAAGAAATGAGACATCCGGGATTGCGGATCCTATCCGCCCTGTGCATAGTTGCATCAGTCCTCTCCTGCACAAAGGACGACACAAAGGGAAGCGGTTCTTCTTCAAAGAGCCTTTCCGTTGAACTCTCCCCATCCTCGATAGGTGCTGAAGGAGGGTCTGTAACGGCTACCGTATCATGGTCACACCTGAAGTGGAAAATATCCGAGAGCGGATCTTCATATGCTTCGGACTTCTCAGTCACATATGCCGGAAGCACGTCTACCGAGGGAAAGACCAGCGTAACTTTCAGCGTCGCAGCCAACAAATCCCAATCATCCAGGAGCTTTACCATAATGGTCCAGGATACCGAAGGAAGCCTTTCAAAGACTGTAACCATGACCCAGGAAGGAGTCCAGCCAAAGGTCGTCGCCATCTCCACCGACAAATCTGTCAAGTACCAGAGCATAGACGGATTCGGAGCCATGAACAACTGGGGAGACAACAGCTACCTGAGCCAGAGCGAGTGCGACCTTCTGTTCGGAGACCTTGGTCTCAACATAATGAGGATAAGGATATCGCCCACCGAGACTAACTGGTCAAACGTGCGTAGCGCATGCGTATACCCTTATGAAAAATACGGAATCAGGATTCTCGCCTCACCCTGGACCATGCCGTCCCAGTGGAAGGACCCTCAGCAGATAGAAGCGAAAAAGGACGGAGTATCCAGCTACCTCAAGGAAGATTACTACGAAGAATATGCGCTCTACCTTGAGAAGTTCGCCGCATACATGGCGGAAGGAGGTGCTCCCCTTTATGCCATCTCCATGCAGAACGAACCTGACTGGGATGCCGAGTACGAGGGATGCCGGTGGACAGCTGAACAGATGTGCAAGTTCCTCGGGAATTACGGCGCCCTTGTAAAAAGCGCCCTGCTGGCAAGCGGAGAATCCCTTAACTTCAACCAGAGCTTCTACTCCCCCACCCTTTCGGATAGCAAGGCATCCGAGAATGTCGACATAATAGCGGGACACCTGTACGGTTCCACCCCTAAAAGCTTTTCAAAAGCTGGCGGAAAGAGAATCTGGATGACCGAGCATCTTCTCAACGACAGCTGGAATAACAACACCTCCCACTGGGATGAGACAATGGACATGGTCGAGGAGGTAAGCGCCTGCATGAAAGCCGGATGGAACGCCTACATATGGTGGTACGGGAGGCGCTACTACAGTTTCATAGGAGATGGAGAGCAGGGGACGTCAACTGGCACCATACTCAGCCGCGGTCACGCATTCGGACAGTTCTCAAGATATGTAAAGGAGGGATATGGAAGGATAAAGGTGGACGTGCAAGGCGACGACAGCATTGATGCAACTGCGTACAGAGGCGACGGCAAGACCGTAATTGTCCTCATAAATCCTTCTTCTTCGGATATAGACAACGTTTCAATAGACGCATCCGGATACAAGAGCGCTTCGGCGACAAGGACTTCCGAAAAAGAGAACTGCAAGAAAGTCGCTTGCTCCATCAGCGGCGGAGCCCTTTCGATATCCCTTGCCGGATCAAGCATAACGACAATCGTACTCGAGGACTGACAATATCCAAAGAAAAAAATAACCCATGAAAACAAAATTTCGTAACCGCCTTGGAATAGCAGGCGCCCTGATTGTCCTAGCGACCCTATGCGCATGCAAGACAGAAAGTACTGAGAAGGTCATTACGCTGAAGGACTGCAAAAGAAAGACTGATTCAATATCGGTCACACCTGTAAAGACAGACCTGATGCTTCTGAATCCCTCCAAGATAAATGTGTGCGGAGACTACCTCGTAGTATCGCAGGCAAAGACAGAGAAGGTCTTTTCCATCTTCCACCTTCCTCTCGACGGAAAAGGATTTGAAGCCGGCCACGTCGGCAGGGGACCCAACGAGTTCATCCGCCCCGACCTTCAAAGCATAACCGTCCACGGCTCCGGTTTCTCCATCGTAGACATGGATTCCTATGCAAAGGAAATCCGAATAGAAGGCGATTCGATAAGGATTGCGGACAAGCAGCTTCTCTATACAAACGGGGAAGCCCCGAACGGAGTCATAAAAGTCGGAGACTCCTTCATAAACACAAACCTGTTTGTGGACAAAAATCCCAAGGAATTTGTTGTCTACAAGAAAGACGGGAGCAGGAATTATATCTGTGATTTCCCAACATGGGGGAACGAGGCGGAAAGTCCCATTATGAAAGCGCTTGATTACATGAGGGCGGTCGTTGCACATCCGTCAAAAGACATGTTCGCGGCTTTCTACTGCCATTACCGCAAGTTCAGGATACATTCCCTTGACGGTACGCTTCTAAAGGAGGTTTCAGTGGAGTTCCCCGACTCCCCGATAAAGAATGTCAAAGACAACGGAGTCAACCGTTTCGACACATACACTTCGACGCCATGCGCCAGCGAAGACAGGATCGCCGTACTCTGCAAGAACCGCTATCATGCCGACAAGGACCTCGGAGATACACGTGAGCTGCAGGTATGGGACTGGAACGGCAACCTTGTGCACCGCACCATCATAAAGGCTCCGCTTAGCCTCGTCACTATCGATTTTGACAAAGGCATACTGTACGGCATAGGCCCCGACGAGAATGATGAAAGCTGCATCTATACGGCCGACGTATCGAAATTCATCTAGCGGCACAGGCTTGACATCCATATTAGACTCAATGACTTACAAATAAGACAAAGCGCAACGTTTCCTGGATGCAATACTTTGGGAAAGGTTGTGCCCATCAAAGGCCTAGAGGGTTTCCGGACAAAAACGGAAGCCCTCTTCTTCTATGAAAATTGCTCCTAATTTGCTAAATTCGCATTTTAGAGCCCAAGGGCTCGGATATGACACATGACGGGCAGGAAAGCATGGAGCTACCACTGCCCCCAAACTAAAACCTATTTACCGAAAAAATATGGAGAAAACCTGGAGATGGTTTGGAAAGAAGGACAAGATCACCCTTTCCATGTTGCGCCAGATAGGCGTGGAAGGCATTGTAACCGCGCTTCATGAAGTCCCTAACGGGGAAGTATGGACAGTGGAAGCCATAAACGACCTCAAGGAATACATTGAATCCTACGGCCTGAGATGGAGCGTCGTCGAGAGCCTCCCCGTATGCGAAGAGATAAAGTATGCCGGTCATGAGAGGGATGAGCTTATCGAAAAATACAAGATAAGCCTTGAGAATCTAGGCAAATGCGGAATAAAGACCATCTGCTACAATTTCATGCCGGTCATAGACTGGATAAGGACTGATCTTGAGCACCCATGGCCTGACGGCACATCCAGCCTCTACTTCGACATGGCTGAGTTCGCCTATTTCGACATACACATCCTGGAAAGGAAGGATGCGGAAAAGGCTTACTCCCCCGACGTACTTGACAGGGTCGGGAAGCTAAAGGCGACCATGACCGAGGAAGGACGCCAGAAGCTCATCGAGAACATTATCGTAAAGACCCAGGGCTTTGTAAACGGCAACATCAGGGAGGAAGACCTCGACCCCGTAGGAATCTTCAAGAGCCTGCTCGCAAAATATGACGGCGTAACCAAGGACGACCTTAGGGAGAACATGCGGTACTTCCTCAGCGCCATAATGCCGACATGCGAAAAATGGGGAGTCAACATGTGCGTCCATCCTGACGATCCCCCCATGCAGGTGCTCGGCCTCCCAAGAATCGTGACAGACAGGGATGACATAAGGTGGTTCCTTGACGCAGTTGACAACCCCCACAACGGTCTAACTTTCTGCGCCGGAAGCCTTTCGGCAGGAGCCCAGAACAATGTCGTTGAAATGGCCAGGGAGTTCGCATCAAGGACGCATTTCGTGCATCTGAGAAGCTGCAACGTCCTCCCCGGAGGAAACTTCATAGAGGCTCCCCACACCGCGGGAAGGGCCAATCTTGTGGAGCTTGTAAGGATCTTTGAGAAGACAAATCCGGCCCTCCCCATGAGGGTGGACCATGGCAAGACCATGCTTGGAGATGAAAAGATGGGCTACAATGCCGGATACTCCTTCCACGGCAGGATGCTTGCCCTGGGACAGGTTGACGGAATGATGGCCGCCGTTCGTGATGAAATCAAAACTGGTAAGATATGAATGAGATGTTTTCAATAGAAGGCAAGGTCGCCGTCATCAGCGGCGCTGCCGGAGTGCTGGGAGGATCCCTGGCAAGACATTTTGCATCACAGGGGGCGAAAGTCGTCGCCCTTGTCCATAGGGAGGAGCAGGTGAAACCCGTAAAAGAGGAGCTTGAAAGCTTCGGTGGAGAAGTGCTCTGCTATGCCTGCAACGTCCTTGACAGCGATGCCGTTGAAAAGATTGCAGACGAAGTCGTAGGGAAATGGGGCGTAGTTGACTGCCTTGTCAATGTCGCAGGCGGCAATGTTAAAGGAGCCACGGTCATGCCGGACCAGCATTTCTACGAAATGGCCATAGAGGACTGGAACAAGGTTATCGACCTAAATCTCAACGGGACCGTATTTCCTTCGAGGGTATTCTGCAAGATTTTCGCAAAACAGGGATTCGGAAGCATACTGAACATTTCTTCCATGGCCGCATACGACTCCCTTTCACGCGTAGGTGGATACGGAGCCGCCAAGGAAGGAGTTTCCAACTTCACCAAATGGCTGTCCTCCGAAATGGCCATAAAATACGGAGAGAAGATCAGGGTGAACGCACTTGCTCCCGGCTTCTTCATCGGAAAGCAGAACCGTGCAGCCCTTCTCAACGAGGACGGTTCCCTGACGGAAAGATCCGTCAAAGTCATCAACAAGACTCCGATGAGAAGATTCGGGGACATCACCGAACTTAACGGAGCCGCCCAGTTCCTGTGCAGTGACGCAGCTTCCTTCATTACAGGAGTGGTTCTTCCGGTAGACGGAGGATTCTCTTCTTTCAGCGGAGTATAGGCTGGGCAGACGATATCGGGCACGCCGGAATGATGTTCCGGCGTGTTTTTTGTCCAATAGCACATTCTCAAAGCGCCAATCCAGACACATGAGAGGCACTTTATAGGGGAGGTTTACCCCAAATGTCGATTTTTTTCTGCGATTTGGGCTAAAGCCTGGCAGGTTTTATAGACCTCCGGCATCCAAATATATGGCATGCCTTGAAGGATAAGGCGCTTCATGAAATCAGTAGCTGCCACATCAATGACAAAACGCCAAAATCACACACAGAACGTCTTATATTCAGGAAAATCCATGAAATAGCGAAATATGAGAATAAGAGGGTCGGCCTAGTCATGGAACTAGTTGAGTCCGGAAGCCGATGTATAAAAAGTGGGGAGGCTTTACCCCAAATGTCGATTTTTTCTGCGATTTGGGTAAAAGCCCCAATTTGTGACCTATCTTCAACGAAAACAATAGACCTTGCACGGACGGGATAAACGCTTCATCCGTGAATCTGTTCCGCATGTCATGGTGCATGCTTCACCCTTTTCACATTTC